>Ga0308166_1000098_pt1 | contig 202403 bp, 177 predicted proteins | sample PhyCR2_2_FD_202137 | JGI IMG/M metagenome (GOLD analysis project Ga0308166, IMG submission 202137) | Phyllosphere microbial communities from UC Gill Tract Community Farm, Albany, California, United States - DLSLCC.R2 | ecosystem: Host-associated > Plants > Phyllosphere > Unclassified | place...
TGACATCAAATTTCGCGCTGACTTGCTGACCAGCCGTAGCCTGTACAGGGAAATTCATGGTGGATAAACCTAGCACCAGTATCAGGGTTGTTGAAGACAATTTGACGCCCATGACCTTCAATTACCAGCTTATTGTGGCTTTAATGGTGTCCGTATACTTACCTGCCTGAGCATTTTGTGGGACCGTGGCCTTAGCATAGAGAGCGACATCGCCAGAACTGGTAATATTTATTGGCTCATTCGGTTTGATAATATTGGTACCTTCTTGATCGCTGGCAATGGTATAGGGCATTTTCGTTGTATTATCTTCATTCAACATATTGTACACGTCTTTATCACCCTGTTTCCCTGCGTCTAATGTCAATGAAGGCTGTGCTCCCGCCGTACATTGAACATTCATTTTATCTTGTGCGTTTAGTTGAGTACCTGCCGTTGCACCTGAATCAGGAAAAGCTAACGTCATCCATTGCTGACCATCAGCAACGGTGGATAAATCACTGGGTTGTTGGGCAGATTTAACAACGCAGCCGGGTAATACATTCAAGGAAACTGAAATCTCACCAGAAATAGAGTTGCTATTTACACTAGCATTAGCCACCACGGAAATGGCCGTACCGAGTAAAAAGCACAAGCTTCTTGCTTTAAAAAAACGATATTTCATCACAACCTCTTAAATATTAATTAAGAATTTTCGCAAAAGACTAAATCAATAATACTTGCAATAAAACACGTTATTACCAATGAAAACACCTGAATCGATCGTTTTTATCTATGTTGCAAGTTAGATATAAAACACAATAATTCCTTGTTTTAACTCTCATTTATATTAAATCAGAAAGCCCATTGAAATCTTTAGTTTCACAAATAAAAAAAACCTTACATGAATATGTTTTTTAAATTTACACTTTGATATACCCTCTTACCAATTCCGTTATGCAAAAATAGTCATCAATATCCATAAAACGGAATGATTGTTTTCATGAAAAATCAGACCAACACACACGAATAGACGTCAATAATAATTATCATTATTGACGTGATAATGGGATCTATTCTATGAATATAGTAATTATCATTACTGGAAATATAAAGCGTATGGTCTGCCCTCCGTAGACTAGTACTGCCAAAAATTAAACGGTTGAAGTCACTTGAAGACGAGAGTACGCCACTCGAAGAAGCTACTCGCACATGCCATATTAGATAAGGAGGTGCTATAAGTAGCTGTGGGCTGAAAGTATGACAAACTAAACGTGGTGTTGATGTGTGATATGACCTGGGCATTGCAACGCCTTGCCTGCAAGATCACCTGAGTTAAAGCCCTATTATTGATATTTACATGTGAATATCAATAATAGATAAAAGTTCTTTTGTAGTATATGCAATATAATCTGGTTTAAGTTTCCAATATTTAGGTTCAGAAAGACTATATGCCGCAGCTACGGAGATAACATTAATTCCAAGTTCGGATTGTATGTTACGAGCAAATTGCGTATCAGACTCATGGTCACCTACATACATAATTGAATGACTTTTAGCACGACCAAAAATTGACTTTAAACATTTAACACCACCAAATGGATGCGGTTTTTGATAATGATTTGGAACATCATCGTAGCCAACTATAGTTTTAAAAAATTCAGACACCCCATTTATTTCAAGCACTCTACGGATATTTCCCTTCGAGTTTTGTGAGCAAATACCATGAGGGATATCTCTTGATTTAATTAAAGCATCTATAATACCATCAAAAATAAAAACCTTAGCTTTATTTTTATCTTGGAACTCCGCCCACATGCTTCCAGCAATTAACATTTCTTCATGCGACAACCCATAGTAATCAATATATAGCTCTTGCCAATTTTTAGCTCTATGATTAGCTATATGGTATAACTCTTCACTCTGTAAGTATTTGGGTAAATTTTCTTTTGTCAAATGTGGTGCGACAATGGATAAAATTTCCTTGGTGATAGAAATGTTTTTGGGAACGCTGTTAACCAGTGTTCCATCATAATCCCAAAGTATTGCATCTAATTTCATTGATTCAATCTCTCACTGATAGCTAATCAACCTCAATCATACCATAAACGCATATGCCATTACACATTACCCAACATTAAGCCATACCTAAAAATCACGCAACCCTCATCAAAATAATTTACATAGAAAGAATTATTAAAATCACTTTTAATTTAAAGTAAACAATCGTCATGAATTTTAAACTGCATTTGTGGCGCTGCCGCATTGATTCCAAGTTAAACTATAGTGGAAAATGTAGCTAATTAGTGAGTGAGATGTGTATGATAATGATACTACCGTGTGACCATTAAAAATAAAACAAATATAATACAATATGTTAGTGGTACGCCATTTGTCATTGCCTTGATATATTGAATGTCTTGGTTTCCATTTCTATTTTTTTCTTGATTTCCCTGTTTTGTTGAATGATAATCGACTCAAAGGTAATGGTGCTCTACCTTCTCCGAACCGCCACTTATAATGAAGTTATAAAGTGGATAATGGCGCCTGATATATTTTCGCTTATTCAAATAGGCTAACTTGTCAGGTATCGCCATGAGAAAATCAATAAACCCCCTTTATTACTTGATAAATTTAGAAAATAAACCATCTAAATCCATTCTTGCCTTTATTTTATACTGTGTTTATTGCCATTCCTCAGGCCCAGGAGCTCGCGATAAGAAACATTATAAAAAAACAATATGTTACAAAGAAACATATATATTGGACATTGCCATCATGAATAAACTTTTAAAAACTCTATTTTTAATAGGCACCATTCTTTTAGTTAATAATATGGTAAGCGCTTCTATGAGAGGGGTGTCAAGCCATCATCCTATCCATACAAAAATTGCAATTAAAAGGCTAGGTAGATTGTCTTTTAGAGTCTCAAGCAACAGACGAAATCATTGTTTATTTTGTTAATATTATCATTAGTCTTTACATCAATAGTGATATTAGCAAAAAATATTTTAGTTATATCTAAGGAGTGTATTTTGAAACTTAAAACAACATGCTATGCTTTTCTTTTCCTCATTGCTCCACTATCTGCACTTGCGGGGCAGGAGTTATCTTTAAATTCAGGCGTTACTTATATAGAGGGTAATGATGCCGGTGGTCATGTCCAAATAGGATATCAATATAATTTTACAAAAAATCTAGGTATTTATACTAGCTATGCGTATGGACACGCGAGTCTTGTTGGCGATACAGCCCTTATTGTTTCAGATGGTTACGCTCATCCTGAAAATATAACCTATCATACAATTCCGCTCGCCTTGCAAGCTACACTGCCTTTGGGGCATCATTCACTATTTATTCGAGCAGGGACTAACCTTTATCATGAAGATAATACTATTGATAGTAAAAACGGGCTTGGCCTTTATGGCGCCATAGGGTGGAAATATTATTTCGGTGATGAGCAGCGTTGGAATATCGGCTTGTCTTATCAACGTATGAAAATGCATAATTACAATGCAAACATAGGGACGTTCGATATAGGATATGGCTTTTAGTGATTAGTCCGCCATTATTCCATTACAGCCCCCCTATTCTGCAGAAAGTTTCCGTCCTCACGGTGAGGTCTTTTCGAAGGCCTCTGGACAGATACCTCTGTAATGACGGTGGCACCGGGTCCGGTTGTAGAATACTTCAATGTAGCCATGCAACCTATTTCCGAATAATAAAATTCCCCTAGAATTCAAAGTAGTGAAACTTTAAACGATTTTTTCTAACATCCGAAAAATGATCACGGTCAAAGTAGGCGGCATTTTTGTTGCACAGATTATAATTTTGCCCTATGATTTTTTCAAGGTGATGGTGTTCCACCTTTCCCAACCGCCGGACTGTCCAGTTCGGATGATGACGCCTGATATACATTTTTGCTTTTATCCTTAGGCACGTATGTCAGGTACACTTATGAAAAAAAATCCTGTTTTACCTTTGATCTTTTTTGCGTCTGATACCTCAGAGGAGACGCTGAAATGATCTACGTCTTTGGCCATCAGAATCCCGACAGCGACAGCATCTGCAGCGCGCTCATTACCGCAGACTGGCTGACAAATCTCGGCAAGCTCGCGACTCCTTTTAGGCTCGGTGACGTTACACCTGAAACGTCGTTCATTCTGCAGCAGGCCGGCGTGGCCCCTCCTCCCTTGCTCGATGAAGACCTCAGTGGAAAACAGGTATGGCTGGTCGACTTTACCGATCTGGAGCAGGGCCCTCCCTCACTTGCCGACAGTAACATTGTTGGCATCATAGACCATCACCGACTGGGCACGGTTATGACTCAGGAACCTCCGGAGGTTTGGATACGTTCCTACGGCTGCTGTGCCACGGTGATCTGGAAAATCCTTACCCTTGAAAATCCTCAGCAGATCTCTTCATCTCAGGCCATCCTGATGTTAGGGGCGATACTGAGTGATACTGTTGCGCTCACATCACCTACCACTACCGTTCATGACATCGCTGCCGTGCAGTCATTATCCTCCATAAGCCAACTCAATTATGACTCTTTCGTGAAAGAGCTGCTCATCGCGAAAACAGATATTGGAGGGCAAACACCAGGCGCACTTCTTAAGAAAGACGCCAAGCGCTACCAGATTAACGCCCAGTCGGTGCTGCTTTCTCAAATCGAAGTCGCAGGCATGTCAGCAATAAATGCAATGCTCGCTGACCTACTTGTCGCATTAACAAAAGAGTGCCAGTCCAGCGATGTTGACATTGCGATGTTGGCTGTCACGGACATCTTTAAGAAAAACACAACGATATATTTCTCAGAAAATAATGAGCTCAATCTAACGTGTCTGTCTCTTCCAGGCTTTATAAGCAGGAAAAAAGAGATACTGCCGTGGCTGACGGAGACTCTCTCAACCTTCTCGAGGTAATCAATGCCAATGTATAAACATGCTCTGTTAATGCTCTGCGATGAAACCGACGGCAAATTCCTGCTTCAGAGTGTCGCCAGAGGTTTTCATGAACAAGGGACGGCGATCACCCTTGGACACCTCACTTCAGACTACCGAGAGTTAGACATTACCTCTGACTCTTTAACCAAAGACTATCAGTCTGCTGAAATTATTGCGGCAAAAGCAATGCTTAGTCGGTTAGTGGAGTCAGTCAATTTTCCCGTGGATGTGAAAGAGATAGTTACGATCAGCCGCTTTAAGGACGTAGAGACCTACGTTACCGAGGCAGGTGTGGATCTGGTCATTATGGGACATAAAAACAGACTTTTCGGGATGCTCTCTTCCCATTCAATTGAATTCGTCAACCATCTTAGCGTCGATGTGTTGATTAAGCATATAGCAACCAACTGATATTAGAGGTTTATATGAGCTTTATTATTGAAAAAATCTATGCCCGTGAGATCCTGGACTCTCGGGGTAACCCAACCCTAGAAGTTGATGTCGCAACCCAATGCGGTACTGTTGCAAGAGCCTCAGTCCCCTCCGGAGCAAGTACCGGTTCGCGAGAAGCTATAGAGCGCCGCGATGGTGATAAAGCGCGCTTCGGCGGGAAAGGTGTTCTCAACGCGATCGAAAGCGTTAATACTGAGATTCATGAAAGCCTCAAAGGGCATGATGTACGCGATCAGCGCGGCATCGATAACATTATGATTGCCCTGGATGGGACAGATAACAAAGCGCGCTTGGGGGCAAATGCTATTTTGGGCGTATCATTGGCCGTATCACGTCTGGCCGCTCAACTATCTCATACGCCTTTGTACCGCTATCTTGGAGGGATTGGGGCAAATCTGTTGCCGGTGCCTTGCATGAATATCATCAATGGGGGCGTTCATGCGCGCGGTCAGGGGGCTGACTTTCAGGAATATATGATTGCCCCTTACGGTGCACCAACATTCAGGGAAGCCATGCGTTGGGGTAGCGAAGTATATCAGTCGCTTCGTCAGGTTCTTCTTGAAATGGGCCTGTCGACCGGTGTGGGTGATGAAGGTGGTTTTGCTCCGGCAGTTTCTTCAAATCATGAACCGCTGGAACTGATTGTCCTTGCCATTGAGAGGGCTGGGTTCCGCCCTAATGAAGATATCGTTATCTGTATGGATCCCGCCTCCAGTGAGTTTTACCGAAACGGAAAATATCATCTGCGTACGGAGAATGCCGAGCTGACCTCACAGGAGATGGCAGACTACTACCAGATGCTGGTCAAAAGATTCCCGATTGTCCTTATTGAAGATGGCCTCGCGGAAGATGACTGGGCAGGATGGAAAATTCTGCATGATAGATTGGGAGATCAGATTGAACTGGTCGGTGACGATCTGTTTGTGACCAATGTGAAGTATATTCAGCGCGGGATTGATGAAAATCTTGCGAATGCCGCATTGATTAAACTCAATCAGATTGGTTCCCTGAGTGAAACCTTTGATGCGGTTCAACTATGCCATGACAACAACTGGGGGGCCTTTATCTCACACCGCAGCGGAGAGACGATCGACAGCTTTATCGCCGATATGACAGTGGCCATGCGTGCTGGTCATCTCAAAACAGGTGCCCCGTGCCGGGGGGAGCGTGTCGAAAAATACAACCAGCTCATGCGAATTGAGGATGAGTTGGGCTCGTCAGCACAGTTTGCAGGAAAGTCAGCCTTTAAGTAACCTATTATGACAATAACCCTGGCGACCCGCCGGGGTTATTAATAGATATATATTATTTTTATGCTTACACCCGAGATGCAAAGCTTAATCGTCATAAACAGGAAAGCGAACTGACCAAAGCTGCTGCCCTCCGATAATACCGATGAGGCATTAATATAGCTAACAAACGCGGCCAAACCTGGCATCCTGCAATAATCTTGTCGGGCATATATCCCCAGAAGCGAAGATTTCCCTCGCAGTGAGCCGCGTATCTTAAGCAGAAAATAGTCCCTGAGTCTGGTAATCTACCAGGCTTGAGTTCTTGGGTTTTAAGCCTTCCGGCTAACTAGCTAGGATACAGTAAGACACTAATTCAGGATTATGTGATTGATTATAGGGATATAAAAGTATGATTACCGAACATACCGCGTTTTTCGCCAGCCCCTCCAAGCGATGTGATGATGTGTCTGCCATCGAGCGTAGAATAGCGACAAAGACGCTCTACTTATTGCTTTCTCCCGTTTTCACACTTGTTTTCATTGCATCCCTGGCTACGCCAACCCTATTTTTTATCGAGGGTGACACCTTTCTACTTGGTGTTTTATTTTTATTGATCCTTCTCCCCCTGAATTATTTATTCTTTAAAAGAATTAGCGACAACTTAAAATTAAAGCATGGAGAGGTGTACTTTAACGTCACCTCTCAAGGTGTTTTCTATACGCGATACAACGATCTTTCAGGCGGTGTAAGTCATTATCAGCTACTATGGCCAGAAGTCACAGGTTCGTTAGAAGACGGCACCAAGGCCACGATTGGCTTTCGTAATACGGGCTATAAAAATAATACTAAAAACCTGATGATCTACACCCAAACCCAATCCGGTGAAACGAAAGAAAATTTAATCCCGGTGCATGAAATAAAGAAATTCAAGCATCACTGGGAGATTACACGTGCAATACTGATGCAGATTGCCTCTCTACAATGGCCCGAACTGGTGATTTCTGAGGAGGTTTTCTATGACTTCAATGTTAACCCCTCGACGTTTGAGTTTCAGAAGAAAAGCCGACGAAGAAGGCTGGCAAATTTCGTTGGGATCACTATATCACTTATCCTCATTTTCGGGGCTTTGTATAGTGCATCTATAGGGCTTACAACGATTGAAGTGAGTGGCTTCTGGTTTGTGTTGTCTCTGGTGGTTTTGTTCTTGGCTATGATATTAATCATCGCGTTCACCGTGGTGATCTTTGAGCGCATCCCTTTCTTTAGGAATAGTTTTCCAGCGTATACCTTGGTTTCGTACAGGGCTGAACAAGAACGACCAAGCGTTGCCATCAAGGTGAGCACACCGTAGTATGGACCGTTGATTTAAGGGATAGAGAACGATTAAGGAATTGTAACCATGCGCATTTTTGCTTTGCTCTGTTTCTCTCTGCTTTCGTTTGCTGCACTTACGCAGCCCGCATCGGCCATTGAAAATCCCAGTAACTTTATAGCACGGATCTATGCCACCTATGGCCATGATGATGTTGCAACCGCATTCATCGGCGAAACGGGCCCGAAACGGATTGCTTCAAAGCAATTCCTCGCGGTGTTGGAAGAGGATCAGGCGCTAACCTTACCGGGCGATATAGGCTATCTTGACGCCGACCCGATCTGCCAGTGTCAGGATTATCAGAACCTGGTGGTGACGGATATCAATATTCTCTCGAACGATAATAAACAATCGCATGCCGCAGTCACTTTTCGCGCTTTTAGTGATAACAATCTCACGACTACCACCACGTTTGATTTAGTGGCTGAGAATGAGCAGTGGTTTATTGACGATATTTTTGATGCCAATCAGCACAGTGTTCGTAATGCTATTGATGCAAATAATAAAGCCCTGCGTATAAAAGGGGAAACATTACCATAATCGCTACTTGCCTTTGTCATTTGAGGGCTCACTGCGAACATTTGACGCTATCGTGCCCTGCGCTTTTTCATCACGCCATTGCTTGCGCAAAGATAACATTTTCTCCAGGGCTCGTCGTATGGTGGTTATCCAACCGGCCGGCCGGGGATCCGCCAACATGCTCAATGCACGTGCATAGTCAAGCATCAGCCCTGGTGTCCAGGCCATCGTTTTTGCGCGTTTACGTATTTGTACCGCCACCCACAATTCCGGCGTCGTGAGAATTTTACTCAACACCCACCAGTGGCCACGTTGTCCCCATATCTTACTCACTACGCCTTCCAGCGCTGCTTCAAGACCCCGCGCCACACTGCTTGAGCAGTTACGATGCGTGAGATTATACGTATTGTCTTCACGATAAACTTCCCAGAACCGTTTCAGACGTTCAGCATCGTAGTTCCTGATCCGCACACGCTGGGTTGAAGGACACCATGCCCCTGACTCTGTCACATAATCCGGTTGGAATTTCCCTTCAACATTATTGTCTGCGGTTGCCCGCAGCAAGCGGGTAAATTGATCTGGCGACCGATCAATATCGACCGCTGGATACAAACTGATATATATACCTTCCGGAGATTCAAGTGCAGCATGGCCGGTGGAAATCACCCCATTTTTATCCACCGCAGCAATATAACGATCAATAACAGGATGAGGCACCGTTTCACTCTTCGAGGATCCCACTGGAGTCCAGACATGTATGGTCAGTGCAGGTTCATCATCAGCCGGAGGGCCTTCCCATTCAGTCACCAAAGGCGTGGTTACTGCGCTACTGGCTTCCTCCGCGGCCTTATTACCCAAAACCGCGGGGTTGACCTCCAGCTTTTTGACGCGCATCGCCAGCATAACCATATTCCACCCACCAAACATCAACCCCAGTCCTAAACAATAAGGCACGGTGCCGACATAATGGGTCGGGTAGGGCTGAAAGAAGAAAATAGCTAACATCACTTCCAATACACCGCCAGCCACTACCAACTTCCAGTTTTTATAGCGCACGACCCCAGCGGAGACAATTTGCAATAACCCATCGGCCAAAAACAACGTGCCAAAAATCATCGATAAAATAAAATGGCCATGGTGTTGTCCACTCAAGATCAATATCGCGGCCAGGGAAAATGCGCCTCCTTTCACATAACGCAAGGTACGTTGTCCGCCGATGCCGGTATGCGCGACCATCAGCGTTGCCAGTCCCTCGATCAGCAACAGGAAAGCAAAGGGATGCAAAGGGAAATAAATCGCGTTATCCAACGCATCGATGAAAACGATTAAGCCCGCTAACACGCCTAACCAACCGGCAATCATCAACCCTCGCCAGCGGTTACGTAAATAATCTACCCCAAGTAAAATCATTACCAACCGAACCATGCCTTATCCCCTCTCATTGTAAGGCGGTTTGTCAGATCTACGCAGAAGTGGTTTTCCAAGATGGCATGAGTATAGTTTCCACCGCTGAAATCACGCAATTTGTATAGTTTCAAACTGCATAGGTGCAACTAAACACACTTCTGTACAAGATAATGGATTAATTGGGGAAACACGGGTTGAACCAAGTTGATATGGAAAATGATAAAAACGCTATTAAATCAGAGAGTAGTTGAATTTAGTGGAGTTCGGAGTGACTTGAGATTGGAGCGGGTGAAGGGAATCGAACCCTCGTATGCAGCTTGGGAAGCTGCCGTTCTACCATTGAACTACACCCGCTTAGGTGTGCGACTGGCATTATAACCGGTTATGCGCCCCGGGCAAGAGAAGAAAGTGCATAACTGCCGATGTTTTAAGCGGTTAGCAACACCCCGCTCTCTTCAGGCGAAAAAAACCGGCACAGTCGCCTGTACCGGCTTAATCACTCAGCAAACGTTACTTGCTCGGGCGCATGGCCGGGAACAGGATCACGTCGCGGATGGTGTGGCTGTTGGTCAACAGCATCACCATACGGTCGATACCGATGCCCAGGCCCGCGGTTGGCGGCAGGCCGTGTTCCAGCGCGGTGACGTAGTCTTCGTCGTAGAACATCGCTTCGTCGTCACCAGCATCTTTCGCGCTAACCTGATCGGCAAAACGCTGCGCCTGATCTTCTGCGTCGTTCAGCTCTGAGAAGCCGTTACCGATTTCACGCCCGCCGATAAAGAATTCGAAACGGTCGGTGATTTCCGGGTTCTCGTCGTTACGACGTGCCAGCGGAGAAACCTCTGCCGGGTACTCGGTGATGAAGGTTGGCTGGATCAGATGGCTTTCTGCGGTCTCTTCGAAGATCTCGGTAACCACGCGACCCAGACCCCAGCTCTTCTCAACCTTGATGCCGATGGATTCGGCAATCGCTACCGCGCTAGCCATCTCGTTCAGATCGTCGAGGTTGGTTTCCGGGCGGTATTTCTTGATCGCTTCACGCATGGTCAGCTTTTCAAACGGCTTGCCGAAGTCGAACACCTCATCACCATAAGGCACCTTGACGTCACCCAACACGTCCTGCGCCAGCGTACGGAACAGCGACTCGGTCAGCTCAATCAGGTCTTTGTAATCCGCATACGCCATATAGAGTTCCATCATGGTGAACTCTGGGTTATGACGCGGGGAAACGCCTTCGTTACGGAAGTTACGGTTGATCTCGAACACGCGCTCGAAGCCACCTACCACCAGGCGCTTCAGATACAGCTCTGGCGCGATACGCAGGTACATGTCGATGTCCAACGCGTTGTGGTGCGTGACGAACGGACGAGCAGAAGCACCGCCAGGGATCACCTGCATCATCGGGGTTTCGACTTCCATAAAGCCTCGACCCACCATGAAGTTACGGATCGCCGCCATCACCTGCGAACGGATCTTGAAGGTGTTGCGGGATTCTTCGTTGGCGATCAGATCCAGATAACGCTGGCGATAACGGGTTTCCTGATCGGCCAGGCCGTGGAACTTGTCTGGCAGTGGACGCAGTGCTTTGGTCAGCAGACGCAGCTCGGTACAGTGGATAGACAGTTCGCCAGTTTTGGTCTTGAACAGCTTACCGCGTGCGCCGAGGATATCGCCCAGGTCCCATTTCTTGAACTGCTCGTTGTAAACACCTTCAGGCAGATCGTCGCGTGCGACGTAGAGCTGAATGCGGCCACCCACGTCCTGCAGCGTCACGAAGGAGGCTTTACCCATGATACGGCGGGTCATCATACGGCCAGCTACGGTCACTTCGATACCCAGTGATTCCAGCTCTTCGTTTTCTTTGCTGCCGTATTCGGCATGCAGCTTGTCGGAGGTGGTATCACGACGGAAGTCGTTCGGGAACGCAATGCCGTTCTCGCGCAGCGCGGCCAATTTTTCACGGCGTGACTGCAGCTCGTTGTTGAGATCCAACGCCTGTTCGGCGCCTTGTGCTTGTTGCTCAGACATTTCTGTTCCTCATAACCCGGCTTTCAAACTTGCCTCAATGAATTTATCCAGGTCGCCATCCAGTACGGCCTGCGTATTACGTGTTTCGACGTTGGTGCGCAAATCCTTGATGCGGGAGTCATCCAGCACGTAAGAACGGATTTGGCTGCCCCAGCCGATATCGGACTTGTTGTCTTCCAGCATTTGCTTGTCAGCATTTTTCTTTTGCATCTCGTATTCATACAGCTTGGCGCGCAGCTGTTTGAATGCCTGATCCTTGTTCTTATGCTGAGAGCGATCGTTCTGGCACTGCACCACAATATTGGTTGGCAAGTGGGTAATACGCACCGCCGACTCGGTTTTGTTAACGTGCTGACCACCAGCACCGGAGGCGCGGTAAACGTCAATGCGCAGATCGGCCGGGTTGATTTCGATATCGATATCGTCATCCACTTCCGGATAGATAAATACGGAACTGAAGGAGGTATGGCGACGGCCACCGGAATCGAATGGGCTCTTGCGTACCAGGCGATGCACGCCGGTTTCAGTACGTAACCAGCCAAACGCGTAGTCGCCGATAATCTTGATGGTTGCCGACTTCAGGCCCGCGACGTCGCCGTCGGACTCTTCAATCACTTCCGTTTTAAAGCCTTTGGATTCCGCCCAACGCAGGTACATGCGCAGCAGCATGCTAGCCCAGTCCTGCGCTTCGGTGCCGCCGGAGCCTGCCTGGATATCCAGATAGCAGTCCGCGCTGTCGTATTCACCAGAGAACATACGACGGAATTCTAATTGTTCCAGCTTGGCGCTCAGTTGATCGAGCTCAACCACGGTCTCGTTGAAAGTGTCTTCGTCTTCCGCCTCAACCGCCAGTTCCAGCAGGCCAGTGACGTCTTCACAGCCCTGTTCCAACTGATCGATGGTTTCGACAATGGCTTCCAGCGACGAGCGCTCTTTGCCTAATGCCTGTGCGCGTTCAGGTTCGTTCCAAACGTCCGGCTGTTCCAGCTCGGCGTTAACTTCTTCTAGGCGTTCTTTCTTGGCATCATAGTCAAAGATACCCCCTGAGAACGGCTGTCCGCTCGGACACATCCTGAATGCGGTTTTTTACCGGATTAATTTCAAACATGATTTTTTGTGTTCTTACGTTGATGTCGTCGATGGCGAAATGCCATTGGAACCGGTAATTCTAGCGGATCCAGCGGCCAGTTTATAGCGAGTTGGTCAGTTTTTGTGGGGGATCAACGTTCAGATGCAAGAATCAACATGTGGCACGTCAAGTCCCCTCTCCCTTTGGGTGAGGGGCTAGCCGGTTAACGCGGCCAGAGGTGTTGAATGAGCAACTGCACGTTACGGTTGCCACGGAACTCGTTTACGTCCAGTTTGTACGCCAGTTCCACTTCTTTGATGCTGCTGTCCGGCCACTGTGTGGTGTCGATATTGAAGGCGATTCCGTCCAACAATGGGCCGCCACCAAGCGGTTCGATCATCAGCTTCAGGTGTTTCTCGCCCACCAGCCGCTGTTGCAGAATACGGAACTTGCCGTCAAAGGTTGGCTCAGGAAACGCCTGCCCCCAAGGCCCGCCCTCACGCAGAAGCTCCGCGGTGGTCAGGGTCAGTTCTTGCATCATCAACTCGCCGTCCGACCAGATCACGCCTTCCAGCATGGCTGGATCGAGCCATTCGCCGACCAGCTCGCCAAAACGCTGGCGGAACTCGTCAAACTTGGCCTCTTCCAGCGACAAGCCCGCCGCCATCGCATGGCCGCCGAACTTCATCATCAGCCCAGGATTCAGGGTATCGAGCCGCTCCAGCGCATCACGCATATGCAACCCGGCCACCGAGCGGCCAGAGCCTTTCAAAATGCCGTCGCCCGCCGGGGCAAAGGCGATCACCGGCCGATGGAAACGCTCTTTGATGCGCGAAGCCAGAATGCCCACCACGCCCTGATGCCACTCTGGGTGATACATCGCTAACCCGTAGGGCAATGCGGTGGTAGTTCGTTCCAACTGATCGCACAGCTCCAGCGCTTCCACCTGCATCCCCTGCTCTATCTCACGCCGGGTCTGGTTGAGCGCGTCGAGATCGTTGGCCAGCATACGCGCCTGGGCAATATCGTCGCTCAACAGCATGGCGACGCCGATCGACATGTCGTCCAGCCGCCCTGCCGCGTTCAGCCGTGGCCCAAGAGCAAAGCCGAGATCGCTGGCCGCCAATTGCCGCGCATCGCGGTTAGCCACTTCCAGCAGAGCGCGAATACCTGGCCGACACTTGCCAGCCCGGATGCGGTTCAGCCCCTGATACACCAGAATACGGTTGTTGGCATCCAGCGGCACCACGTCCGCCACCGTGCCCAACGCCACCAGATCCAGCAATTCGGCTAGATTAGGCATAGCCAGCGCACGCTGTTCGAACCAGCCGCTGTCACGCAGCTTGGCCCGCAAAGCCAACATCAGATAGAAGGCAACGCCTACACCAGCCAAAGATTTGGAGGGAAAATCACAGTCACGCAGGTTCGGGTTAACGATCGCCTCTGCCGCAGGCAAAGTATCCCCCGGCAGATGGTGATCGGTGACCAGCACCTGTATTCCCAAGCCGTGCGCAACGTCAACGCCCGCATGCGAGGAGATACCGTTATCGACCGTGACGATCAGCTCGGCACCCCGAGCCGCCGCCTGTTCCACGACTTCGGGGCTAAGGCCATAGCCATCTTCAAAACGGTTGGGCACCAGATATTCGATAGAGCTACAGCCCATGCTACGCAAGGCCAGCACCGTCAGTGCGGTACTGGTGGCGCCGTCGGCGTCAAAGTCGCCCACCACCATGATGCGGCGGCCGTCGGCCAGTGCCTGCTGCAATATCGCTACCGCAGCATCGATACCGCTCAACTGTTGCCAAGGCAACATGCCCTTGACGCTACGCTCCAGCTCCTGCTCGCCCTTAACTCCGCGCAACGCGTATAAGCGACGTAACAGGGGAGGCAGGCTGGCGGGTAAATGGCTGGCATCTGCCGCCTCGCGGCGGCGTAATTGGGTTTTAATACTCACCGTGACTTATTTCGTGGCTGCGGAGGCTGCATGCGCATCCAACATCGCGGCCATCTCTTTCGGCCCTTGGTAGCCAGGGACAACCATGCCGTTTTTCAGCACGATAGCCGGGGTGCCGTTGATACCAAACTGAACGCCCAGCGCATAATGCTGGCTGATATCGGTTTTGCAGGTTGCCGGAGACACCGCGTCGCCCTTCATGGCAGCATCGAAAGCCTTAGCCCGGTCTGCGGTACACCAGATGGAACGCATATCTTTCTCTGCCTGAGATTCCAGCCCCTGACGCGGGAACGCCAGATAGCGCACGGTGATCCCCAGATCGTTGTACTCTTTCATCTGCTCGTGCAGTTTGTGGCAATAGCCACAGGTGATATCGGTGAACACGGTGATCACGTGTTTCTCTTTCGGCGCTTTGTAGACGATCATCTGATCTTTCAGCGCTTCCAGACGGGTCATCAACAGTTGGTTAGTCACGTTAACCGGCTCGCCGCCGCTGACGTCAAACAGCGGCCCTTGCAACACGTGCTTGCCATCTTCCGTCACATACAGCGTGCCGCCTTCGGTCAATACGGTTTTCAAACCGGCGACCGGCGAGGGTTGCACGTCTGCCTGCTTAATGCCCAGGCTACCTAGTGCTTTCTGAATGGCTGCATCGTCAGCATGGGCCGCGCCGGTAACCGAAGCCACCAGCAGGGAGAGCAGCATTAAACCTTTTTTCATTCTTCCAATCCTTTCGATCCCTGCGCATCAGGCGCGCGGGTGATGCTGTTGATGTAGCTGTTTCAATCTTTCAGTGGCTACATGAGTATAAATTTGTGTGGTTGAGAGGTCGCTATGCCCCAATAACATCTGTACGACACGAAGATCGGCCCCATGGTTCAGTAAATGGGTGGCGAAAGCGTGGCGCAGCACATGCGGAGACAGCCGTTCGCTGTCGATACCCGCTAGGATCGCATAGTGTTTAATCCGATGCCAGAACGTCTGGCGAGTCATTTGTTGGCTGCGGTTGCTGGGGAACAGCACATCCAGCGTCTGGCCGTTCAGCATCCAGGGCCTGCCGTGTTCCAGATAATTTTCAATCCAGTACACCGCTTCTTCACCCAACGGCACCAGGCGCTCTTTGTTGCCTTTACCGATCACCCGCACCACCCCCTGGCGCAGGCTGACATCGCTGATGGTCAACCCCACCAGTTCCGACACACGCAACCCGGTGGCATACAACACTTCGAGCATAGCCTTGTCACGCAGCTCCAACGGTTGATCGACGCAAGGTGCCTGTAGCAAGGCCTCAACCTGCGCTTCGCTCAGATCCTTGGGTAACCGCTGCGGTAATTTGGGCGAGGCCAGCAACGCGGTGGGGTCATCTGCCCGCATTTTTTCACGGTTGAGATATTGGAACAGGCGGCGCATCGCGCTTAACAACCGGGCTGAACTGGTCGCTTTGTATCCTCCCTCCACCCGTTCGGCGAGGAAGGCCTGTAAGTCCAACGCTTCGGCCTGTAACAGGCTGCGGTTGTTGAGAGCCAGCCAACCGGCCAGCGCCTGTAAATCGAGCCGATAAGAGGCCAGCGTATTCTCTGCCAGATTGCGTTCGATCCACAACGCATCCAGGAATTGCTCAATCAGCGCACTGTCTTGCTGTTGCACGCGGTCCTCTCTTGGTTACGTTTCTGCCACAGGCATTATGCCTTAAGGTATACTCGTTGCAATTCTACCTACGGCATTATAAATGGTTTAAACATGAAGATTGGTCTGTTTTACGGCTCCAGCACCTGCTACACCGAGATGGCAGCAGAAAAAATCCGTGAGATTCTGGGTGAAGACCTGGTCGACCTGCACAACCTGAAAGACGTTTCTCCCAAGCTGATGGAAGACTATTCCATCCTGATCCTGGGTATTCCAACCTGGGATTTTGGTGAGCTGCAAGAGGATTGGGAAGCGATCTGGCCGCAACTGACTGAACTAGACCTGAAAGGCAAGATCGTCGCCATGTACGGAATGGGCGATCAGTTGGGTTATGGCGAATGGTTCCTGGATGCGCTGGGGATGTTGCACGACCAGCTTGCCCCACAGGGCGTGCAGTTTATCGGTTTCTGGCCGATTGACGGGTTTGAATTTACCAGCCCCAAACCGCTCAGCGCCGACGGCAAACACTTTGTTGGCCTGGCGCTGGATGAGGTGAACCAATACGACCTGAGCGAAGAGCGTCTGCAACAGTGGTGTGAACAGATCCTGCTGGAGATGGAACCGCTGCTGTAACGAAATTGGGCGCGATATCGCGCCCAACAACGTCTTTATTTCCACAACCTGAAGCGGCTCTCGCCATTGCTGGCCGGAGTCTCAGCGGCTTCTGGCTCGGCAGCATTACCCTTCAAGCGAGCCGGGTCGGCCACCTGATACCAGTCCAGTTTACGCGTCAGCAGCATAATGCCTGCCAGAACCCCGAACAGCAGCACCGAACCTAATACCAGTGCGTTATCTTCCGACTGCAACAGCATATACAGAATGCCATACAGCAGGAGCAGACTGGCGGCGAATAGCATGCCACGGCGCATCCCGCGCAGCACGGCGCTGAGGTAGAAGGCAATCAGTCCACTGCAGGCCACGCTTGCCAGCAGGTAGGCCACGTCGAACCCCAGATGTTCCGAGAAAGCCAGCAGGATCAGATAGAACAGCACCAGCGCCGCCCCCACCAACAGATACTGGATCGGGTGCACCCGCAGCCCGGTCAGGGTTTCGAACAGGAAGAACGCCATAAACGTCAGCCCCAGGAACAGCACCGCATACTTCACCGCCCGCTCGGTCAGTTGATAGTGATCGACCGGTTCGATCAGGCTCGTCGTGAAGGTCGGCAGCTTTTCCTCTTCCATGATGCCGTTATCATACATGAATGAGCTATTGATATTGTTGGCAAACCAGGTGCTGCGCCAGCGGGCAGAGAAGCCTCTATCGGTCACCTTGCGCTCATCCGGCAGGAAGTTGCCGAGGAAGTTCGGATGCGGCCAGTTACTTTGTAATAGCAGCTCGGAACTACGCCCCACCGGAACCAATGACAAGCTGCTGGTCCCCGCCAGGTTTAGGGTGAAATCCGCCGTCAGCCCTTCTTTCTGCAACGAGGCCAGGGCCAGCGGTGCATGGATCCCCTGAGAAAGCCCACTGACCAAAGTACCCGGCTCAAACTTGGCCTGCTGTTGAATGCCGTTGAGGGCAGAGATGCTTTTGATACCACGAGAATCGCTCAATGACAGCATCAGGAAGGGTTGGCCGATCGTAATGTTGCTATGCTGCAAATCCTCCAGATCGGGTTGGCCGAATTTCACCTGGAAATCCAGTGGCCCCTGATACACCTGAGTCTGGTAGATACCCAGCTTACGGATCTCAACGTTGGGCTTGCCATTGACCACCAAAGATTCGGGCAAAACAAAGCGTTGATAGCGAGTGGTCTCTATCTTGATTTCGCCTTTTTCGTTCTTCTTCTCTTCCCGGAAGGTGTACGGGATCACGATCACTGGCCCAAGAATACGCTGCGCCCGGCTGGTGCTTTCACTCACTTGCCCCACTACGCTCTGGCGATAGCCGCTACGTTCCTGTACCACATCCATGAGCATACCCACCGGGATCATCATCAGGATCATCAATCCCAGCAGAGTGGTTATTTTCCAAAACAGTACCGATTTAAACATCGTGGCAGACTCCTTGTAGGTAATGTCGCTACGATAAAGTCGGCAAGTGAAATCAGAATGTGGTTATGTGAAGGGAAGGTGAAGTGCGGGCAATAAGTTGTATTCAGAGTGGTAAAGTGAGGATGGCCTTCGCGCCTGTGGGTTGCAGGTTTTGCAAACGGATGGTGCCACGATGCAGGCGCGCCACTTCCTGCACGAAGTTCAGGCCCAGGCCGCTGCTCTTGGGTTTATCTTCCCGCGCCAGCGAATAGAAGCGTTCAAATACCTTATCCAGCGCATAGTCGGGTATGCCGCTGCCAGTATCGCAAAGGGTGAGCTGGTAATGATGCTCCAACCGCTCGCCATTGATACTGACCGAGCCACCGGCAGGGGTGAAATCCAGGGCATTATCCAACAGATTGCTCAGCGCCTGCCCCAGCAAAAAGGCATCTCCAGTCAGCGATGCTTCCGCTAACGCCCCCAATTCAATCGTGACGCCACGCTGCGCCGCCTGTGCTTCTTTACCCGCGACAATCTGCCGGACTAACGGCACCATCGCTACCGCAGCCAGTTCCAAACCGGGCCGGCTTTCTAACTGCGCCTGCACCAGCAACTTATCGACCAGTTGCTGAATGCGGGCACTCTGCTGTTCGATGTTGGTCAAAAAGCGTTTCGCCGTCGCGGGAGGCGGTGATTCCTGCAAGAGTTCCGCCGCGCCACGGATCGCCGCCAGCGGGCTTTTCAACTCGTGTGTCAGGGTATGCACATATTGTTCAATATAAGCCTTGCCTTCCAACTTCATGCGCATGCTTTCCAGCGCTTGCGCCAGTTGGGTCAGCTCAACGCTGCCCATGCGTGGTAATGGCACCGCCTCGCCGTGCGCCACTCCGTCGGCATAACGCACCAGACGGTTAATCGAACGGTTAATCCACCAGACGAAGCCCAGCCCGATCGCTAGCGCAATCCCTAGCAGCACCGCGCCCGCCAGCAAAATACGCCGCTCGCTGCGGCGGATCACCGGTGCCATGGTGCTGTTGGGCTTACCGACGCTCAACACGCCGATAATCTGCCCTTGCTCCACCACCGGTGCGGCCACGTACATCACCGAACTGCTCTCGTCATCGGCAATCGTCCGGGTGCTGCGCGCACCGTATTGGCCACGTAATGTCAGATAAACATCGTTCCAGCGGGAGTAATCCTGCCCCAGCGCCTGGCCTGAGGAGTCGAAAATCACCTTGCCGCGCCCATCGGTAAGATAGACACGATATTCGTTCCTATCCTTGCGGATCCCGGCGATATTGGCCCCGATCGGCCGCTGATTAAGCTGGGCGATAGCCTGTGCCAACTGACCTTTTGCCGCATCCCCATGTCTCATATCCAGCCGCGCCACCTGTGCCAGCAGGTTGGCGGTATCCACCAGCGTGCCTTCGGTGGCGCGCCGTACGCCAGGTTTGACCTCCTGCACGAAAATGCTCAGCACGAAATAGCCCGCCACCGCCACAATCAGGAAATAGCCCAACAGCAGGCGCAGGCCAATCCTCATGGCTGGCGGCTCACGCTATAGCCTAAGCCACGATGGGTATGGATCGGGGGTTCTGCGGCATCGATCGCCCGCAGTTTGGCGCGCAGCGTTTTGATATGGGTATCGACGGTACGATCCAGGCTCTCTTCCGCCTGGGCCCAAACGATGTCCATCAACTGCTGGCGGGAGAATACCCGGCCAGGCGCTTGCAACAGGGTTTTCAGCAACAAGAATTCATAGCGGGTCAGCGGCAGCGGCTGTTGGTGGTAGCAGATCGTGGCTCCCTCTTCATCCAGGCTAAAGGCACCAAAATGATAAAGGGCAGGCTGTTGCAAGCGCTGCTGCTTGTGTAAACGCCGCAGGATCGTGCGCACGCGGGCGCTGACCTCACGCGGGGAGAAGGGTTTGGCTACATAGTCATCGGCACCGATTTCCAGCCCGATCAGGCGATCGAGTTCGCCGCTTCGCGCGGTAAGAAACAGGACCGGTAAATCCGCCGCCTGCGCCAGCAGCCGACGGCAAAGCTCAAAACCGTTGATATCGGGCAGGCCGACGTCGAGGATCACCAACGCCGGTAAGCCCTGTTGCAGAGCCTGCAAAGCAGGCTCGCCACGTTCAAACCAACGCACCTGAAAGCCTTCGCTCTCCAGGGTATAAATCAGCGTATCCGCAATGCTGGGCTCGTCTTCTACCAGCCAAAGCAGCGGTTTCATTATACGTCCTCGTCGGTAGCGGATGGTTCAAACGACAACCGTTGACGCAGTTGGCGCCAATCCGCTTTGCTCATGGAATCCGAAGCCAACCACAGCCGATGGCGTTTCTTGCCGTCGATCTGCTGAAGCGACAGCAAAATACCGAACCCAGGCATCCAGGGCTTGTTCACCATCAGCCATTCTCGGCCATGCCACTCAATCCGGCGTTCAGCCAGCAACCGCAGTTCTCCCTGCCTGGATGCAATGCGCTTTTGGCTGCGAATGCACTCAAACACCACCAACGTCAACAGCACCAACCAGATCGGGCCATAGCCTTCCGGCCACGGGGCGATCAGGATCAGCAAAATCAGCAGGCCGTGAGTCAGCAACGAGACTAACTGGGTACGCCAGGAAACGCGGACATCACATCGCCACAGGGCCACGGGCTTTATTTCGCATTTGGATCAGGGACACCATTCTCTGCAGATCTTGATCCTGCGGAGCGCCATGATTCATCAGCCAGTTGAACAAATCGGGGTCGTCACATTCGAGCAAGCGGATGAATACGGCCTTGTCTGCATCACTCAGCGTATCGTATTCATGTTCGAAAAACGGCATGATCGAGATATCCAACTCGCGCATGCCACGGCGGCAGGCCCAGTGAATACGTGCTTTATTATTAATATCCATGTTGTTATGACTAACCTCTTTTCGGCATGGCTTGCCATGCTCTTGGGCAACCGACACTTGGTATGGCAACGCGCGCGCAATTTAATTCCGTCAGCCAACGATTTGGGTGCAATTGGGTTTCGTTGGCCGTAAGCGCCTAGAGTAACAATTTGACATACTCGCCGGGAAGGGCGTTCACCCAACAAAACGTAAAATGTCAAAAAAAGCGCTGCCTGGTAATAACTGTTTGCAAAGCCAGCCACCTCTTTTACCATGGTAGCAACCCCAACAGGTATGCTAAACATGCAGCAGGAACCGATTATGGCGTTCAATATTCCTTTTTCACCCCGTCAACCTTCCGCCTCTTCCCATCTGCCACTGACGCTGATCTCACTGGAAGATTGGGCCATGGTGCAGTTGAGCGGGCCAGACACGGTAAAATATCTTCAGGGCCAGGTAACGGCCGATATCGACAAACTGGCGGCCGATCAACACGTGCTGTGCGGCCATTGCGATGCCAAAGGCAAAATGTGGAGCAACCTGCGTTTATTCCACCGCGGTGAAGGCTTTGCCTATCTTGAGCGTCGCAGCGTGCTGGAAAGCCAACTGGCGGAAATAAAGAAATACGCGGTATTCTCCAAAATCACCATCGCGGCAGACAGCAATGCGGTGCTGCTGGGCCTCGCTGGCCTTGAGGCGCGGGCCGCATTGGCGAAGGTGTTTAGCACCCTGCCAGATGCAGAACATCAAGTGGTGCAAGATGGCGATACCACCTTGCTGCACTTTGCGCTGCCAGCAGAACGTTTTGTCCTGATTACCACGGCAGAAACCGCCGCTCTGCTAGCTTCAAAGCTGGAAGGTCAGGCTGAATTGAACGACAGCCGCCAATGGCTGGCACTGGATATTGAGGCCGGTTATCCGGTGATTGATGCAGCAAACAGTGCGCAGTTGATCCCTCAGGCGACCAATCTTCAGGCGCTGGACGGGATCAGCTTCAGCAAAGGCTGCTACACCGGGCAGGAAATGGTGGCTCGCGCCAAGTTCCGGGGAGCCAACAAGCGCGCCCTGTACTGGCTGGAAGGTAAAGGTAGCCAGGTTCCACAAGCAGGTGACGATCTGGAGTTGAAGCTGGGTGACAACTGGCGCCGCACCGGCACCGTGCTGGCGGCAATCTCGCTGGCTGACGGAACGCTGTGGGTGCAGGTGGTGATGAATAACGATCTGGAAGCGGACAGCGTGCTGCGCGTACGCGATGACGCCAGCAGCCAGCTCGCCATCAAGCCTCTGCCTTACTCACTGGCGGAAGAAAAGTAAGTGGTTTGGCCGCAGGCATCACGCCTGCGGCCAGACGAGTTATTCGTCCAATTCCCCATCACGCGGCACCAGATAAATCAGCACCAGCAAAATAGTGACAAAGAAGCGGAAGGCATCGGGCACACCGTTCCACTGTTTTGACATCCACATGCCAAACCACTCGCCACCAACCGACATAAAGGCCACCTGCCAGGTGAGGAAGCCTAACGTCAACCCAGCAATGGCAAAGGTCTTGGCCCGGTTAAAGCTGGCCGCAGGCAGTTTCAGGCCGCGCAGCAGACGGATCCCCCCAATCCAGCACAAAATCGCGGTGAGGGTTTCCAACGCAATAATGCCGATATACCCCACCTGATGCAGCCATGGCGACTGGATGGAGCGATAGGTGATAGTGGCATCAGGGAAGATCGTATCCATCATAAAAACATGGCGTACGAAGGCAAAGTTGGTGTCGTAATCGGTGATATTGCCAAAGGCTACCAGTGAGGCAAATAGCGCGATAGCACAAACCAGCAGGGCTTTGGATAAACGAACGATCATAGTGAAGAGTCCTGGGTAATGATTAAAGGCACCGGAAGGTGCAAATACCCCATAGATCTCAAGATGCAGGTCAGCCAGCAGCAAGCGCAGCCAACCCCCTGCGACTTGAAAGCGAGGGGTTTGGCGGGCTCAGAAATAAAGCTAAGGCTTGCTGGATACCCGAAAGAAACAAGCGCTTCTTTTTAACCCAAAAGAAACGCTTTGGCAATATATCGACAACAGATGAGCGGGTTATACGTAAAGGTAGATCGCCATGAAGTGGCACACACTGCCGCCGAGCACAAAACCGTGCCAGATCGCATGGCCAAAACGGAAGCGTTTCGAGGCATAGAAAATCACCCCTAGCGTGTACACCACGCCCCCTACCGCCAGCAAAGTTACCCCTCCGACTTCCAGGCGCATTGCCAACTGGTAGATCACGATCAATGATAGCCAGCCCATGGTCAGATAGGTCACCAGCGACAACACCTCGAAACGGTGCGCAAATGCCAGTTTGAAAATCACGCCGAACAGCGCCAGCCCCCAGATCACCACCATCAGCCCCCGCGCCAACGGTGAGTCCAGCCCCACCAGCAGGAACGGCGTATAGGTTCCGGCGATCAGCAGGTAGATGGCACAATGGTCAAATTTTTTCAGCCAGTGCTTGGCTCTCTGATGTGGAATAGCATGGTACAGCGTGGAAGCCAGGAACAGCAGGATCATACTGCCGCCATACAGGCTATAGCTGGTGATGGCCGTTACCCCAGCGCCGTCGTTTACCGCCTGAACCAACAGCAGCACCAGGCCGACAATCCCAAACACCAAGCCGATACCGTGGCTGATGCTGTTGGCAATTTCCTCTGCCCATGGATAAGCCGTGGCGGGCAACTGGTCTGCCCCGACTTTCACTTCGTCCTTTTTCCCCATAAAGCGCAACCCCTCAAAACAACGCATATTGTGCGAATTAACTGCAAATGAGATTAACTGAGAACGATTCCAGTGTACACGTGTACGCTAAAATAAAACTGTGAGCGCTTGTAACACCACGCTAACATCGAAATCCTCAGTCTGCTGGGCTACAATCGATATGCTTTGCACCCTATGGATTTCAGTTACGGCTGGAAGACGGCGGGTATCCCATCATTCACCTCGAGGTTCGTACCATGTCATCCGCTGTACCCGCGTTAGACTTTGGCTCCATGACTCAAACCATCCAGTTTCTGATGGAAATCGACAAACTTAAAAGCGTGCAACGCCGTACCAAGGTGATGGGCACCCAGCGTCAGGAAAACTCGGCCGAGCACAGTTGGCACTTTGCCATTGCGGCCTTGAGTCTGGCCCCTTATGCCAGCGATGAGGTGGATATTCAGCGCGTGATCCAGATGGCCCTGCTACACGATATCGTCGAGATCGATGCCGGTGACGTCATGGTTTACGATCTGGCAGCACGAGCGGCGATCCACGACCAGGAAGTGGCGGCGGCAAAACGGTTATTCGGGATATTGCCGGAACCACAACGTGGGGTTTTCACCGCGCTGTGGCAGGAGTATGAAGCAGGCGAAAGCGCCGATGCCCGCTTCGCGTTGGTGCTGGATCGCTGCATGCCAATGCTGATGAACCTGCACAACGGCGGTCAGAGCTGGGTAGAGAATGATATCAGCCTGCAACAGGTATTGGACCGTAATACGATGATTGCCGATATCCATCCCGAGCTGTGGCAACATTTGGAGCAGCATTTGCAGGATGCACAGCGTAAAGGCTGGCTGAAGTAATCGATGAGGGGCGCCGATGGCGCCCTTACTGATTCAACGCCCGCCAGCGGCTTCGATAAAAGTGCCAGTGACGTAGGACGCCGCATCGGAAAGCAGCCAGGCAACAGCTTGCGCCACTTCCTCTGGCTGACCACCCCGCTGCATTGGCAACGCTGACTTCACCCGATCTACCCGCCCCGGCTCTCCTCCGCTGGCATGCATCTCGGTGTAAATACAACCTGGCCTTACGCAGTTGACGCGTATCCCCTGTGCCGCCACTTCCAACGCCAGACCGGTAGTTAACGTATCCACCGCCCCTTTTGAAGCCGCATAGTCGATATATTCCCACGGAGCCCCCAGACGCGACGCAGCGGAAGACACGTTGACGATCGCTCCTCCCTGCCCACCATGGCGTAACGCCATACGTTTTACCGCTTCGCGGCAGCAGAGAAAATACCCGGTGACGTTGGTCGTCAGCACCTTATTGACCCGCTCGGCGGTGAGTTGCTCAATGCTCGCCTGTTGGAACAGAATACCTGCGTTATTGACCAGTGCATCAATTGGCCCCAACGTGGCTTCCAGTTCGGCAAACATCGCCACCACCTCAGCTTCCTCGGCGATATCTGCTTGCAGAGCCATCGCCTTGCCACCCTGTTGGCGGATCTGCGCCACCACTAACTCAGCAGCAGCACTATCACGCAGATAATTGACGCCCACCGCATAGCCCTGCTGGGCCAATAATAATGCCGTCGCGCGGCCTATGCCCCGGCTGGCACCGGTCACTAACACTACTTTTGTCATTATTGTTCCTTGCTATTGAGATCAGAAACGATAGCGGGTATTTACGCAAGCAAGTCAGGCAACTTGCTGCTCGACGGTAGATTAATCAGTGAACCGCAATTGCTGCGGTGCTGCAATAAAAAAGGGACACGGCTTCATGCCGTGTCCCTCGATCATCATTTTGGCAGATGGTGTTATTCGTAGTCGCTCATCGGTACGCAAGAGCAGAACAGATTACGATCGCCGTAGACATCATCCAGGCGCTTCACGCTCGGCCAGTATTTATTCTCACGCACGCCAGCTATCGGGAAGACCGCCAGCTCGCGGCTGTAAGCATGCTGCCAGTCGTTAACCAGTTCCGCCTGCACGTGCGGTGCGTTAACCAATGGGTTGTCTTCCAGTGGCCATTCGCCTTGCTGCACGCGGTCAATCTCGCTGCGGATAGCCAGCATCGCATCGATAAAGCGATCCAGTTCCACTTTGTTTTCCGACTCGGTCGGTTCAACCATCAGCGTGCCTGCCACCGGGAACGACATGGTCGGCGCATGGAAACCGTAGTCGATCAGACGCTTGGCGATATCCATTTCGCTAATACCCGTCTCTTCTTTCAGCGGGCGAATATCCAGAATACATTCGTGCGCCACGCGGTGATCGCGGCCGGTATACAGCACCGGATAAGCGTCTTTCAGGCGGGTTGCGATGTAGTTGGCATTCAGGATCGCCACCTGGCTGGCCTGCTTCAGCCCTTCCGCGCCCATCATGCGGATATACATCCAGCTGATCGGCAAGATAGAGGCGCTGCCGAACGGTGCAGCAGAAACCGCGCCCTGCTGGGTGGTCACGCCATCAATCTGCACTACGCTGTGGCCTGGAACAAACGGCGCCAGGTGAGACTTCACGCCGATAGGTCCCATGCCTGGACCGCCACCGCCGTGAGGGATACAGAAGGTTTTATGCAGGTTGAGGTGCGATACGTCCGCACCGATATAGCCCGGCGTGGTGATCCCCACCTGCGCGTTCATGTTGGCACCGTCCAGGTAAACCTGGCCGCCAAACTGATGCACGATCTGGCACACTTCGCGGATGGTTTCTTCATACACGCCATGGGTTGACGGGTAGGTCACCATGATGCAGGACAAGGCTTCCCCGGCCTGCTCGGCTTTCACCCGCAGATCGTGCAGATCGATGTTGCCGTTCTTGTCACAGGCCACAACCACCACGCCCATGCCCGCCATCTGGGCAGAAGCCGGGTTGGTACCGTGCGCCGAGCTTGGGATCAGGCAGATATTACGCCCAGCCTCGTTGCGGCTTTCATGGTAGCGACGGATCGCCAGCAAACCGGCATACTCACCCTGAGCGCCCGAGTTGGGCTGCATGCACACCGCATCGTAACCGGTCAGTTGCACCAACCATTGGGAAAGCTGCCCAATCATCACTTGATAACCTGCGGCCTGCTCTGGTGGGCAGAACGGGTGCAGTTCAGAGAATTCAGGCCAGGTGATCGGGATCATTTCCGCAGCGGCGTTCAGCTTCATGGTGCAGGAGCCCAGCGGGATCATCGCCTGGTTCAGCGCCAGATCTTTACGCTCCAGACGGTGCATATAACGCATCATCTCGGTTTCGCTGTGATAGCGGTTAAACACTGGATGCGTGAGGATCGGATCTTTACGCAGCATGGCCGCAGGGATCGACTGGCTGTTTTTGCTCACGGCAGCATCCAGCGCATCGATATCCAAACCGTGGTTATCGCCGAGCAACAGGGCAAACAGCGTCTGCACATCTTCACGGGAAGTGGCTTCATCCAGCGTGATGCCGACTGCCCCGTGGATATCGGTACGCAGGTTGATGCCGAAGCCCAGCGCGCGTTCCAACACCGCCGCCTTGTCTTTCACTTCTACGGTCAACGTGTCGAACCAGGTTTTATGGCGCAGTGTCAGACCCGCTTGTTGCAGGCCAGCGGCCAGGATATTGGTCAGGCGATGGATACGCCCGGCGATACGTTGCAGGCCTTGTGGCCCATGGTACACCGCATACAGGCTGGCGATATTGGCCAGCAGCACCTGCGAGGTACAGATATTCGAGTTGGCCTTTTCGCGGCGGATATGTTGCTCACGGGTTTGCATCGCCATGCGCAGCGCAGTATTGCCGGCAGCATCGCGTGATACCCCGATAATACGGCCTGGCATCGAGCGTTTGAATTCGTCACGGCAGGCGAAGAACGCCGCGTGTGGGCCACCGTAGCCCATTGGTACGCCGAAGCGTTGCGCAGAACCGAATACCACGTCGGCACCTTGCTTGCCCGGTGCTGCCAGCAGCACCAGCGCCATGATATCGGCAGCCATGCTGGTGATGATTTTGCGCGTTTTCAGCTCTGCCAACAGGGCGCTGTGATCGTGCAGCTCACCGGTGGTGCCAACCTGTTGCAGCAGTACGCCAAACACGCCTTGCAGCTCCAACACCTTCGCCGGTTTATCAACGATCACGTCAAAACCAAAGGTTTCGGCACGGGTACGTACCACGTCCAGCGTTTGTGGGTGCACATCGTCAGCCACAAAGAAGCGGTTGGCGTCTTTCAGTTTGCTGGCACGTTTGGCCAACGCCATCGCTTCTGCGGCAGCGGTAGCTTCATCCAGCAAGGAGGCAGAGGCCAGATCAAGCCCGGTCAGATCGAGGGTCAGCGTCTGGAAGTTGAGCAGCGCCTCAAGGCGGCCTTGCGACACTTCCGGCTGATAAGGGGTATAAGCGGTATACCAGCCTGGGTTTTCCAGCATGTTGCGCAGGATCACCGGCGGCGTCAGCACCGCGCTGTAGCCCATACCGATATAGGATTTGTAGCGCTGATTCTGTGAGGCAATCGCCTTCAGTTCGGCCAACGCCTGATGTTCCGTGGCCGCATCGCCTACCGGCGGAGGCCCTGGCAGTTGGATATCGGCTGGCACAATCTGTTGGATCAGCGCGCTGAGTGAGCGAGCGCCCACGGCTTCCAGCATCTGCTGCTGTTGCTCTGCGGAAGAGCCGATGTGGCGCTCGATGAACGCTTCGCTGTGTTCAAGTTGGCTGAGTGTCTGAGTCATTGCTACAAATTCCTGAATGCTTGCGGGGTACGGGATATAGCCTGAACTGCAAAACGCCCCACAGGGTGGTGGGGCGTGATAGTGATTATTCGTCGATGGAGGCCTGGTAAGCACCCGCATCTAGCAGCTTGTCTAGCTCTGCCGCATCGGACGCCTTGATGCGGAACAGCCAACCTTCGCCGTATGGCTCGCTGTTGACCAGCTCCGGGGAGCTTTCCAGTTCGCCGTTAACCGCGATGATCTCACCGCTGATTGGCGCGTAAATATCGGAAGCGGCCTTGACCGACTCTGCGACGGCACAGTCATCACCCGCGGAAACCGTGGTGCCGACTTCCGGCAGATCGACAAACACCATATCGCCCAGCAGTTCCTGCGCGTGTTCGGTGATACCAACAACGTATTCGCCGTTGCCTGCGTCACGCACCCACTCATGGGAGGTGGCGTATTTCAATTCTGTTGGCACATTGCTCATTGGCCTGCTACTCCTTCGAAGAATAAAAACTAATTGATCAGTGACTTACCGGCACGTACAAAACCTGGCTTACAGACTTTCACTGGCATTTCACGGTTACGGATCTGCACGATAGCCTGCTCACCGATACCGGCCGGAACCCTTGCCAACGCAATGCTGAAGCCCAAGGTTGGTGAGAAAGAACCGCTGGTGATCACCCCAACCTGGGATTGACCGTTCGCATCGGTGAAATGCACCGGCAGCTCATTACGTAATACGCCTTTTTCCGTCATGATCAAGCCGACCAGTTGTTCGGTGCCTTTTTCACGCTGCTGTTCCAACGCTTCACGGCCGATAAACTGACGATCCTGCGGTTCCCAGGCAACGGTCCAGCCCATATTGGCGGCTAACGGTGAAACGCCTTCGTCCATTTCCTGGCCGTAGAGGTTCATACCGGCTTCCAGGCGCAGAGTATCGCGGGCGCCCAGGCCGGCAGGTTTCACCCCAGCTGCCAGCAGTTTCTGCCAGAAATCCACCACCTGCTCTTTCGGCAGGGCAATTTCATAGCCCGCTTCGCCGGTATAGCCGGTGGTAGCAATAAACAGATCTCCCGCCTGCACGCCGAAGAACGGCTTCATGCCTTCCACAGCCTGCTTCTGTTCTGGGGTAAACAAGGTGGCGGCGCGCTCTTTGGCTTTTGGGCCTTGCACCGCAACCAGCGCCAGATCGTCACGCACCGTCAGCTCAACGTTGAACGGAGCCGCATGCTGTTCGATCCAGGCCAGATCCTTTTCGCGGGTGGCGGAGTTCACCACCAGGCGGAAATAGTCTTCGGTAAAGAAATAGACGATCAGATCGTCGATCACGCCGCCGGACGCATTCAGCATGCCGGTATACAGCGCTTTACCCGATTGAGTGAGTTTGGCGACATCGTTCGCCAGCAGGTAACGCAGGAATTCACGGGTACGAGCACCGTGCAGATCCACGATGGTCATATGGGAGACATCGAACATGCCGGCATCCTGACGCACGGCGTGGTGTTCATCAATCTGGGAGCCATAGTGCAGCGGCATCATCCAGCCATGAAAATCAACCATGCGCGCACCGCACGCCACGTGCTGGTCGTACAGTGGGGTTTGCTTTGCCATCTTTTCCCTCTTTCCACTCAAGTAGCCGAAGACAGGGTGCTATACGCAATAAGGCGGGTGTAGCTCGCGGGCCTGATTGCGCGAAACACGCTGGCTGCTCAACACAAATTGCCTCGCCAATGGTCAACGACGCAAACGATACCTTTGCCCTGACGTTAACACCGAACGCCCCTATTAACCATAAGTTAAAATAGGCTCGACCGGGTTCAGGGTCAGTAAAATGCCGCGTTAGTTTGCAGAGTTTTTCACTGGAAAAATGCGCTTTGAGGCACAAAATTAACAATTAAAGCGGCAAAAATCCGAAGTTATATAACAAACAGAGGCTGGGATAGAGAATTTCGGTTTTTGATAACCGGCCATGGAATTAGAAAAAGTAATGATAAATTCTGCCTGAAATTAGAATTTCTCAAACGAAGAGAGGTATAAGAGAAATCGATGACGGGTAAACATGCAGATTAGCGGGCGCAGTATGCCGCGCCCCATAGTGAGGTTTGTCAGCCCCAAGCTGACTAGGCGAGCCAGTCCGGCAGATCGTTAAGCCCCATGGCCTGACGCACCAGCTTCGGCTTCACGCCCGGCAGGCTGTCGGCCAGCCTTAAGCCCACGTCACGCAGCAGTTTTTTCGCCGGGTTATGGCCTGCAAACAGTTCGCGGAACCCTTGCATACTCGCCAGCATCACTGCGGCACCGTGCTTGCGGCGGCGCTCATAACGGCGCAGATACAGGTGTTGACCGATATCCTTGCCCTGACGTTGCAAGCGTTTCAGCTCGGATATCAGCTCGGCGGCGTCCATAAAGCCCAGGTTTACGCCCTGCCCAGCCAGCGGATGCACGGTATGTGCCGCATCCCCCACCAGCGCCAGACGATGGGCGGCAAAGCTGCGAGCGTATCGCCCGGTAAGCGGGAAGGTCAGCCGCTCGCTTTCAAGCTGGCAGTTGCCCAAACGCATATCGAAGGTCATCGCCAGTTCGCGGTTAAAGGCTTCAGGTTCCAGCTGTTGCAGCCGTTCAGCTTCTTCTGGCGCAACCGACCAGACGATCGAACTCAAATGTGGATCGCTAAACGGCAGGAAGGCCAGGATCCCTTCGCCATGAAATACCTGACGCGCCGTAGCCAGATGGGGCTCTTCGGTGCGAATGGTGGCCACCAGCGCGCTGTGGCGGTAGTCCCAGAAGGTCAGCGGGATATCGGCGTGTTGGCGCAGCCAGGAGTTGGCTCCATCGGCACCGATCACCAACCGGGCGGTTAACATGCGGCCATCTTCCAACGTGACGAAGGCGTCGTTTTCCCCCCATGCCACCTGTTTCAGCGCGGCCGGAGCGAGCAGCGTTACGTCGGCCAAGGTGGCCGCCTTATGCCACAGAGCCTGCTGGATCACCTCGTTTTCAATGATATGGCCGAGGTGGCTGAAACCACATTCGTCGCCGCGAAACGCGATCTTGCCGAAGCTGTCACGATCCCAGACTTCCATCGCGTTATACGGGCTGGCGCGCAGGTTGCGGATCTCATCCCACACGCCAATGCTTTGCAGCAAGCGCTCGCTGGCGGCGTTAATGGCAGATACACGCAACGCGGGTTGCTCTGGCAGCGGCGATAATTCCGGCTGCCGTTGTTCCAGCACCGCTACGCGCAGGCCGCTGCCCTGCAAACCGCAGGCCAGTGCCAATCCCACCATACCGCCACCGGCGATAATCACATCAAATGATTGCATGCTGCTTGAGTTCCTTAAATTTGCCCCTCACCCCAACCCTCTCCCACAGGGAGAGGGAGCTGATTTGGTGACTTTTATCAAAATATTGCCCCACATCAGCAAGGCAGGTAGGGCAAAAATTAGTGTTCATCCCAACTTCGGCCCAACCCTCTCCCAAAGGAGGGGGAGTTGGTACGGTGACAACAGTCAACATTCTGGCCGACTTCAGCAACATAGCTAAGGGAAAAATTAGCGTTCAACCCAACCTAACGTGCGTTTGGCAAAGGCATCGCGCATGGCCGGTAACTGCTCCATTGCCATCAGCCCCAGATTACGCCCGGCAACCAGCGGTGCGTAGCTATTGGCAAACAGGCGTATCAAACCGTCGGTGACGCCGATGGTCGCCTGCTGATCCTGTTGCCGACGTTGCTGATACTGGCTCAATAGCGCATAGGCCCCCAGATCGGTGCCAGCCTGCGCGGCTTCTGCCAGGGTTTCCGCCAGCGACATCACATCTCGCAAACCCAGGTTGAACCCTTGCCCAGCGATTGGATGCAGCGTTTGCGCCGCGTTGCCAACCAGCGCCAAGCGGTGGCTCACGTGCTGATTTGCCCTTAGCAGGCTAAGAGGGTAGCTGTGGCGCTTGCCCGCCTTCAGCATCTTACCCAGCCGCCAGCCGAAGGCCTGTTGCAGCTCACTGAGAAAACGCTCATCACTCCAGCTATCGACCTGCTGACGAGTTTCCCGTGCGTGGCACCACACCAGCGAGCTACGCCCGCCAGACATCGGCAACAGCGCCAACGGCCCGTAGCGGGTGAAACGTTCAAACGCCCGCCCTTGCGGAGCCTCGGCCGTTGAAACGTTGGCAATGGTGGCAAACTGCGGGTAATCACTCTGCTGCCACTGGATATTGCAGGCCTGCGCCAGCGCCGAACGTGAACCGTCTGCCGCCACCAGCAACTGGCCCGTCAGGCGCTGCCCATTATCCAACTGCACTTCAGCACGATCGGCGGTGCGCAGCACATCGACCACTTTGGCCGGGCAATGCAGAGTGACCCCAGGGGCTTTCGCCAGCAACGCAAACAACCGCTGCCCGGCATCGTGCAGTTCAATCACCTGCCCCAATGCCTCCACCTGATAGTCCCGCGCGTGCAGGTTCACAAAACCGGCATGCCCGCGATCGCTAACGTGGACGTGAGTGATTGCCGTGGCACAGTCCCGCAAGGCAGCCCAAACGCCGATACGCGCCAGCTGTTGGCAGGTTCCCTGCGCCAGAGCGATAGCCCGTGCATCAAAGCCAGGATGCGCGCGATCGTCCGGCCGAGTAGCCTCCACCAGCTCGACGGCCACCTTGCCCTGAGTCAGTGATGAAATAGCCAGTGCCAACGTAGCGCCAGCCATCCCACCGCCCACAATGATTACGCTCATGTTATCTGGCCGCCGCCATCAAAGCCTCAATTGCGTCGGCATCCTTCACCACGCTGGCGGTCAAGTTCTCATTGCCGTCTTGGGTGATCAGGATGTCATCTTCAATGCGGATACCGATACCGCGATACTCCTGCGGCACATCGGCATCCGGTGCGATATACAGGCCAGGTTCTACCGTCAACACCATACCTGGCTCGAGCACGCGATCGCGGCTCGCTGAGCCATAGTGGCCCACGTCATGCACATCCAGCCCCAACCAATGGCTCAGGCCGTGCATAAAGAACTGGCGGTGTGCCTGCTCGGCAAACAGCTGTTCCACATCGCCCTTCATCACGCCCAGCTCAACCAACCCGGCGATCATGATGCGAACGACCTGATCGTTCACTTCGCGAATGCTGATACCCGGTTTAAACATTTCCAGCGCCTTGTTGATCGACGCCAGCACGATGTCATATACCTCACGCTGCGGCTTGCTGAACTTGCCGTTAACCGGGAAGGTGCGGGTAATATCGCCGGCATAACCACGATATTCACAACCGGCATCAATCAGCACCAAATCGCCGTCACGCATTTCACACTCGTTTTCGGTGTAATGCAGGATGCAGCCATTCTCTCCGCTGCCGACGATGGTGTTGTAAGACGGGAAGCGGGCACCCAATCGGTTAAATTCGTGCAGGATCTCCCCTTCGAGCTGATATTCGAACATGCCCGGGCGGCACTTTTCCATCGCACGGGTATGCGCCATGGCGCTGATCTCACCGGCGCGGCGCATAACAGCAACTTCTTCTGCCGATTTGAACAGGCGCATGTCATGCAGCCAAGGACGGTAATCCGTCAGGGTTGCAGGGGCTTCCAGGTTCTGACGGAAGCCTTTACGCAGTTTATCCAGCGCGCCAAACAGAATTTCATCGGCATAGGCATATTGCCCCTGGGCGTGATACACCACGTCCAGGCCGTTGAGCAGCAGGTGCAGTTGATCGTTGATTTCGTCGAAGGCCAGCGCGCGGTCTACCCCCAACTTGGCCGGAGCCGCGTCTTGGCCCAAACGGCGGCCAAACCAGATTTCTGCCGTCAGATCGCGTACGCGGTTGAACAGCACGCTGTGGTTATGAGTTTCATCACTCTTCACCAGGATCAACACCGCTTCCGGCTCGTTGAAACCGGTCAGATACCAGAAATCACTGTTCTGACGATAAGGATATTCAGAGTCTGCACTACGCGTCGCTTCCGGTGCGGCGAATATCACTGCCGCGCTGGCCGGAGCCATCTGTGCCAACAAAGCCTGACGGCGTTTATGGAATTCCTGCTGGGTCATCACATCTCCTGAAATCGGTTTATGCCACCTGCTGAACGCAGTCAGTAGGGGTTATCAGCGCTCTCGGCCAACGGACGCGGGATCCGCCGGTCAGTGCAACGTCGGCCGTTTATTTTCCGGGGCCGTCGGTTTCTGGCGGGTAAATTCAGTATGGCAAAGCAGCGCAGCAACGCGCACGTACTCCACCACTTCTTCCAGCGACTGTTCCAGTTCTTCCTGGTCTTCGCCTTCGTCATAACCCAGTTGAGCGATATTACGCAGATCGTCGATCGCCTCGCCCACTTCATCTTTCACCTGAGCCAGCTTCGGTTGCATCATGCCCAGCCCCAACAGGAAGTGGTTTACCCACCCCGCCAAGGCATCCGCACGATCAAACACGCTGACGGTTTCGCCTTCCGGCATCATCAGTTGGAACATGAACTCGTCATCTTCCAGCGTATCACGAGTGATTTCATGCAGCTGCTGTAACGGTTGGCTCAACGCCTGCGGGAAGGCAATGCCTTCGTTGGTCAGATCAAACACCAGCGTCTGCCAGCTGGCGTCACGGTTGCCACCGCACAGCAGGCCACTGATCAAACCGTGCATCTCGGCTGCGGTCAAAGCAACCGCCTGCTGGTTAAGAGCCACGGTCAAAGATTGGTAACTTGGAAATGTATTCTGTATAGACATGCGCATTCGTCATCGTTGGCAAGATAAGTTCGTGTTATGCTACCACCAAGGTCCGTTGGTATACCAGTTGAGGCAACACCTCAGTGGCTAGTTATAATCAGCGCAGTCCGGGCAAACTTACGGTAAATACGCATTTTGCAACCGTTTTTTGTCTGGTAAGGTTAGGCGCGGTAGATTACAACCAGGTACTGAAAAAGTGTTGAATCTTGGTACCCAGGTATATATAGTGACGCCCGCTTCGGCAGCCCGGCAATGGCTGACCGGTGCTGGCGCGAAATTTAGGCAGGAAGGTGGCATGTCTGCACAACCGGTAGATATTCAAATTTTTGGCCGCTCGTTAAGAGTCAATTGCCCGCCAGAACAACAAGATGCGTTGAACATGGCAGCAGAAGATCTTAACCAACGGTTGCAAGATCTTAAAGTTCGCACTAGAGTCACAAATACAGAGCAACTCGTATTTATCGCGGCATTGAACGTCTGTCACGAACTTGCTCAAGAACGCTTGAAAACGCGTGACTATGCGGCCAATATGGAACAACGAATTCGTATGCTGCAACAGACCATTGAACAAGCACTGCTTGAACAGGGTCGCATCTCTGAACGTCAGGATGCACAATTCGAATAACTTAAGTTGCTGGAGTTGAAGGCTCCGGCAATGAGTGAAAAATTTCTCTGAGATGTTTGCCAGCGGGCCAGTCCCCTGAGCCGATATTTAGTACCAACAGAATGTGATGATCCATGATCGGTGTGCATGCTCGGCTCGTCCGAGAAGCCTTAAGATTGTGACAGCACGTTCACCTTGAACCATGGGTTCAAGGGTTACAGCCTGCGACGGCATCTCGGAGATCCCTTCACCTGCGTTTTCAGTGTGTTAACTCACCACTTTTGGCGAATCTCACACTATGTCTTTGCAACCTCAGTTCGCTCAGCAACGCCAAATCATCCGTAACGAAATACGCCAACGACGTCGTGCGCTAACACCCGCTCAGCAGCATGATTTTGCCCAGCAAATGGCATGCAATATTGCGCAACATCCCCGCATTCAGGCGGCCAGAAGCATTGCGGCGTTTCTCTCTTTTGATGGCGAACTAAATACAGGCCCGCTGATCGAGCGACTGTGGCAACTGGGTAAACAGGTTTATCTGCCGGTGTTACATCCGTTCAGCCCCGGTAACCTGTTATTCCTGCATTACACCGCGCAAACACCTCTGGTGAGTAACCGCTTCAAAATCCTCGAGCCAGCGCTCGATGTCCGCAACGTCTTGCCGGTGTCGCAATTGGATGTAGTCTTGACGCCGCTGGTCGCCTTCGATTCGGCAGGGCAACGTCTGGGGATGGGCGGCGGGTTTTACGATCGTACCTTGCAGAACTGGCAACACATTGGCCCCTATCCGATGGGGATTGCGCACGATTGCCAACGGGTTAGCGCCTTGCCGGTGGAACAATGGGATATTCCCCTGCCAGAGATTATCACCCCGTCACAAACCTGGGCCTGGCCAGTCTCCGCATAGCAAAAGGCCGGATTGCTCCGGCCTTGATGTTTTCCGTCGGTTACCGACTAGAGCAGTAAGCGGGCGCGGATAGTCCCTTCGATCGCTTTCATACGTTGCAACGCGGCATCAGCACGTTCGGTTTCCGCTTCGATATCGATAACCACGTAGCCGATTTCCGAGCTGGTCTGCAGATACTGGGCCGCGATGTTCACCCCTTCTTCGGCGAAGATCTGGTTAATCTGCGTCAGGATGCCTGGACGGTTTTCATGAATATGCAGCAAACGGCTGGCGTTCGGGCCATGAGCTGGCAGCGATACTTCTGGGAAGTTGACCGCAGACAGCGTTGAGCCGTTATCGGAATACTTCGCGAGCTTGCCAGCCACTTCATCACCGATGTTCTCCTGCGCTTCCTGGGTTGAACCGCCGATATGCGGCGTCAACAGCACGTTATCGAACTCGCACAGTGGAGAATTGAACGGATCGCTGTTGGTTGCCGGCTCTTCCGGGAACACGTCGATTGCCGCACCAGCCAGATGGTTGCTCGCCAAGGCGTTACACAGTGCCGGGATATCTACCACGGTGCCACGTGAGGCGTTGATCAGGATCGCACCTGGCTTCATCAGCGCCAGCTCTTCGGTGCCGATCATGTTCTTGGTCGACAGCGTTTCCGGCACGTGCAGCGTAACCACGTCGCTCATATTGAGCAGGTCGGAAAGATGACGCACCTGTTGGGCATTACCCAACGGCAGCTTGTTCTCGATGTCGTAGAAGAACACCTTCATCCCCAGGCCTTCCGCCAGGATGCCAAGCTGAGTCCCGATGTGGCCGTAGCCGATGATCCCCAACTTTTTGCCCCGCGCTTCATACGAGCCCACGGCCAGTTTCTGCCACTGGCCACGGTGTGCCTTGGCGTTGGCCATTGGGATCCCGCGCAGCATCAACAGCAGCTCACCCAGCACCATTTCGGCCACGGATCGAGTATTGGAGAAAGGCGCGTTAAACACCGGAATGCCGCGTTTGGTCGCTGCTTTCAAATCAACCTGGTTGGTGCCGATACAGAAACAGCCCACCGCGACCAGCTTCTCTGCGGCCGCGAAAACTTCCTCGGACAGATGCGTACGCGATCGGATACCCACGAAGTGTGCATCACGGATCGATGCCTTCAGCGCTTCGGTGTCTAACGCACCTTTATGATATTCGATGTTGCTATATCCGGCAGCACGCAGGTTATCTACGGTGCTCTGATGAACCCCTTCTACCAACAGGAACTTAATCCTGTCTTTCTCCAATGATACTTTTGCCATTTACCCGACCCTATAATCAGACTTCAGAAGCGGCTGTTTTCCCCTTTATACCCGTCATATTCCAAGCGACAGCTTGAAATCCAGAGGGTATAGCTTTCACATTACCGCCAGACCGGCAGCAACCCAAAATCAACAGCACGTCCCTCCAACATAACAAAAATAACGCGCCCGGCAATACAAACGATTGCCTGCCCGTTAGCACAAGGCTCAGCGATGTCGGTGCTTTCTGGTGGAAAATGCCATCGGGAAAGATTTAGGCAGAAGCTTAACGGAGGTTATTCACGGAATGTGACATATGTCACCAAATTCGTCGATTTTGAGAAAAGATATTTTAAGACAAGAATTATGCGTGGCGGGCCGTTAGCCCGTAAAAAGCGGCGAACCGGCTGAGGCTATGTCAGCAGGCTCGCCGCTTTCATGGCCAGATTATCTGACCACTTTTTTTACGCCATCCGGCGTGCCGACCAGTGCAACGTCCGCGCCACGGTTGGCAAACAGACCCACGGTAACCACACCGGCGATGCTGTTGATCTTATTTTCCAGCGCGATAGCGTCAAGGATTTCCAGGTTGTGCACGTCCAGGATCACGTTGCCGTTATCGGTTAACACGTTCTGGCGATATTCCGGCAGGCCGCCCAGCTTGACCAACTCTCGCGCTACGTAGGAACGGGCCATCGGGATCACTTCTACCGGCAGCGGGAATTTACCCAGCACATCAACCTGCTTGGTGGAGTCGACAATGCAGATAAACTGACGAGCAATGGCAGCAATGATCTTCTCACGGGTCAGAGCCGCGCCACCGCCTTTAATCATCTGCATGTGGCCGTTGATTTCATCGGCACCGTCCACGTAGATATCCAACGAATCCACTTCATTGCTATCGAAAACGTGGATCCCCAGGCTTTTCAGCTTGGCGGTCGACGCGTCTGAGCTGGATACCGCGCCTTCGATCTGGTGTTTGATCGAACCCAACGCATCAATAAAGTGAGCCGCGGTAGAGCCGGTGCCCACGCCCACGATAGTGCCAGGCTTCACGTATTCCAATGCTGCCCAACCTACCGCTTTTTTCAGTTCATCCTGAGTCATGATGTGCTCATTGCCTATGTACGAAAACGTGTGCGTATTATAGGGTAAATCACTGACGGCAACTTAGGCTAAAACACACTTATTTAACCTGACGCACATTTCTGCCCCTCCCTACGACGCCCGCGCTGAAAAGAGCGGCGGGATTTTTTCACCTGAGAAAGTGCAAAAATGTGGCATAGTGCCTGAATCAATTTACTAAAAGGGATCTTCTCTCCGATGAAACGCCCAGACTATAGAACGCTGCAAGCGCTGGACGCGGTGATCCGTGAGCGTGGCTTTGAGCGCGCGGCACAAAAACTTTGTATCACCCAATCGGCGGTATCCCAGCGCATCAAACAGTTGGAAAACCTGTTCGGCCAACCGCTACTGGTACGCACCGTGCCACCGCGCCCAACCGAGCAGGGTCAAAAACTGCTGGCCTTGCTGCATCAGGTCGAGCTGCTGGAAGAGGAGTGGTTAGGGAATGACAATGGGGTCGATACGCCGCTGTTGCTGTCACTGGCGGTCAACGCCGACAGCCTGGCAACCTGGCTGTTACCGGCACTAAAACCGGTACTGGCCGATTCCCCGGTGCGCCTGAATTTGCAGGTGGAAGACGAAACCCGCACGCAGGAACGTCTGCGCCGGGGGGAAGTAGTGGGCGCGGTGAGTATCCAGCCGCAGCCGCTGCCGAGCTGCCTGGTCGATCGGTTGGGCGCGTTGGACTATCTGTTCGTCGCCTCAAAAGCCTTTGCCGATCGCTATTTCCCCAACGGCGTGACCCGCTCCGCCCTGCTGAAGGCACCGGCGGTGGCATTCGATCATCTCGATGATATGCATCAGGCGTTTTTACAGCAGAACTTCGATCTCTCGCCGGGCAGCGTTCCCTGCCATATCGTTAACTCGTCAGAGGCGTTTGTTCAGTTGGCACGGCAAGGCACCACCTGCTGTATGATCCCGCATCTGCAGATTGAGAGAGAGCTGGCTAGCGGAGAACTGATCGACCTGACACCGGGCCTGTTCCAGCGCCGTATGCTGTTCTGGCACCGCTTTGCACCGGAGAGCCGCATGATGCGTAAGGTCACCGATGCGCTGCTGTCTCACGGGCATCAGGTATTAAGGCAGGATTAATGGCGCGGCATAACACCGCGCCCCGGCAAGAGATTGCTTACTGTGCGGCGTTGGTTTTCAGCTCGAATACCACGTCCACCTGATCGTCAAAGTGAATACTTTGCTGTTCGTAAGTCTGAGCGGCATCGCTTTCCGGTGCCGCAGCAGCGGCCTTAAACATGCGCGCGACCGGCATCGGCTGGTAGTTGGCAACGTGATAGCGAATGCTGTACACCGGCCCCAGCTTGGCCTTAAAGCCCTGCGCTAACGAGGCAGCTTGCTGAGTGGCGTTTTCAATCGCTTTCTGACGTGCCTGCTCGCGATAAACCTCTGGCTTGGCCACCCCAAGCTCAACCGCACGAATTTCGTTCAAACCCGATTTCAGCGCACCGTCCAACAGCTCGTTGAGTTTATCCAACTGGCGCAAGGTTACCTGCACCTGGCGCACAGCCTGGTAGCCCTTCAGCTGCGATTCACCGGTTTTCAGATAGTCATATTCTGGCTGGGTCCGCAGGTTGGCCGCATTGATATCTTTCTTTTCAATGCCGTTTTTTTGCAGGAAGTCAAAATACTGCGCTACGCGCTCATCAACCTGTTTTTTCGCCTGGGCAGCATCTTTGGCAGAGACGCTGACTTCGATCGCCAGTGTGGCAATATCCGGGGTGGCGTCAACGCTGGCCGTACCGGAAGTGACCACATGCGGCCCTTCAGGTACTTCTGCTGCCTGCAGCGCCAGAGGTAACGTGCCTAATCCAATCATTGCGGCCATGGCCAATGCTTTAAGCTTCACAGTGTCTCCTTGAATGACTAAATGCTTACCTTCAAAGCTAACACATCCTGCCGCCCTTGGAATTCGGATTAGTGACAAAGGGTAGCGTTGTCCTGCAAAAAATTGAAAAATCGCATCCCGGAAATTGCGTTTTCTGGTAGGAAAGGTACGTACGATCTGCGACAGACGAAGCAACGCCCCCATCCACCGATTACGCAACTCACTTAAATTGCATAAATAACCCCCATCGAAAGCTAAAACGTCATTGGCATGATGAGAAAGTATTACGGAGTTCAGCCAAAAAAGGTGGGAGCGGAATTCTTGAGGTTTTCATTGTGAGAGAACCGATCAGGAAATCAGGCGAGAAACACACCTTTTAACCCGGTATTAACAGCATCAGAGTTTGTCACACCTTCATACTGAGCCTGTTTTAACTTGGATTTACTGATAATAAAAACATGTTGTTAAAAACAGTATTGACACAGTATCTAAAACCCGTAAATTAGGCATCAACAGCCGCACATAAAACAGCTCGCTGTTAATATAGAGCGCAAGCAGTATGTATTTTTAATAGTGTTTTTGTTTTTTTGCGGTAAAGGCCACGAAATATTTTTATATGGGATAATCGCAGTTGGGTAGAGTGGCAGGCTCACGCGATAACGTTTTAAGGCCATGTAGTCAGTCTCTATAATCGCAAAGTATGTATGTTAACGCGATGGTGTAAGGCTCTGATTTATAGTTTTTTGATGTTGCGTATTGTTGAAAGAATGTTATCGCAACGAAAGTAAGGCCACGCATCAAGTACTTTATATCGCGAGGGGAGATGTACTGGTTTAACCTACTCAATCTTTGATATTTCTTCGGATTAGTAGGCGTTATAAACATCAGTCAGTATAGGGAGGATGATATAGCTATCTTTTATCACCCAATATTATCTGTGATAAACAAGTGCATTTAGAGTAGTACCAAAATCAGTAGTATCAAGTTATGTAAGTTGATTCATGTTAAATCTTAAGTTTGTAGTACCCTAAAAGCCCTGACTGCAACGGTCGGGGCTTTTAGCTTTCATGGTTCAGCCAAGCTTCGTGTTCCGTACATACAGCCATCGAAAAGATAAGGCGCGGTACACGTGTGAAAAAAGTTAGTGAAGTTAATGCTTGCAAAATTAATCAGCGCGTGACTATTATGGCTCATCGGTTTGGAACACAGACCTTATGAAAGCAGTTTTAGTAAAGCAGTCCTCAGTCCAAGTGCTATCCATAGATATCCTTCTTCATGAGCCTCCTCCTAAGTGCCCAATAAGTAAATCTCTGCAAAACAGGCCATGTTCGCCACATTGAGTGGCTCAAAATTAAAGGAAGTATCTATGTCTGATAAAATGACTGGTTTAGTAAAATGGTTTGATGCAGGTAAAGGTTTTGGTTTTATTACTCCTGCTGATGGCAGCAAAGATGTCTTCGTGCATTTTTCTGCGATCCAAAGTAACGATTTTAAAACGTTAGATGAAGGGCAAAAAGTAGAATTCTCTATTGAGAATGGTGCTAAAGGCCCTTCAGCTGGTAACGTTTTTGCGCTTTAAAGACCGATCAGTTTGCTAGAGCTTGCAATAGCGATGAGGGCAAATAGCCTGAGCAGTTAAGCCATAGCGATAAAAAGCCCGCTCTCGTAAAGCGGGCTTTTTCGTATAGAAAAATCAAGAATATGACTCAAATACTACTAGGGTTGGTATGGTCGATTCCTACCAATTAGAGGTTAGCCCATGCCAGGCTAATTGTAGCGCAATGACCCACATCACCAGCCCGACCAGAACGTTGATAATCCGTTGTGCCGTCAGGGTTTTCAGCCACGGCGCCAGCCATGAGGCCAGCAATGCCAAGGCAAAGAACCAGACGATCGAAGCGCTGACCGCGCCAAGGGCAAACCAGGAACGAATATCTGGCGTCAGTTGCCCTCCCAGGCTGCCGAGCACCACAAAGGTATCGAGGTACACATGTGGGTTCAGCCAGGTGACAGCCAACATGGTTACCACAATGCGCCAGCGGTTTTGCTTCATCTCTTGCGCCGCTGCCAGCTCCATATGTTGGCTAAACGCGGTGCGGAAAGCCCCCCAGCCGTACCACAGCAGGAAAGCAACGCCGCCCCAGGTCACCAGCGCCAATAGCATAGGTGAACTGCTGAGCAAGGCGCTACCGCCAAAAATACCGGCGCAAATCAGAATGATATCGCTCAACGCGCACAGCGAGGCGGTCATCAGATGATAATGGCGGCGGATCCCCTGGTTCATCACAAACACATTTTGTGGGCCAAGCGGCAGGATCATCGCGGCGCTCAAGGCAAAGCCTTGCAGATAGATGGCTAACATGGTGTTCCTTCTGGAAATATCAGCGCCGGGAAAGCGGCGTGTGCTGTTCAACACGCGCATCATACGAAGAGAAAATTATTAGGGGAAATGGATATTTCTAATCAGGCATCAGTAATACTAATGCTCAATCGTTACGGCGATGATCTATCCACTCTTCAATCTGGATCGGGAAGACATCCGGTGCCTTTCTCAGCATCCGCCGCACCAGATCCAGCACGGTATGTTGCGATAGCGCCTCTTCCATACGTTGCTGGGCAATATTCATCACCTGGCGCACGCCGCAGATGCCTTCACAGGCCCAGTCGGGCGCAGGTTCATCAAAGACGGCCAAGCGTTGGCGGATTTCTTTGCAGTCGAAGATGGCCTTTTCACCGTCGATAGCCGCCACGATATCCAGCACGGTGATCTGATCGGCCGGTTTGGCCAGCCGAAAGCCGCCGCCCTTCCCCTCGCTGCTTTCAACCAACTTAGCCTTGGAAAACTTGGTGAATATCTTGGCCAGGTAATCATAAGGCACGCCCTGCAATTCGGCGATTTCGCGCACGCTCATCTCACGCCCTTCGCCTTTGCTATCGACCATACACATCAGGCTATGGATGCCATACTCCACCCCGGAACTGTAGAACGCCATGTTTTCTCCGCATGATTAACTCTGAGTTAAATAGTAATTTCTTCTCCTCAATGATGCAACGCCAGCATCCCGCCCACACCGGAAAAAATTAAAAAACAATAAAATTCATATAATTAAATAAAACCTGCTAACGATTGAGTGTAAAAGGCTTGATGATACAAACTACGATCAATATATTCGCAGTTAAAGATTGAGCCAATTTACAGATGAAACAACAGCGGAGTGACTGCATGAAACAACAAATTCTTATCCTGGGTGCCGGTTTTGCAGGGATGTGGGCGGCATTGAGCGCTGCACGATTAACCGATCTCTATGGTCGTCACGATATCGAGATCACCGTGCTGTCCCCTCAGGCAGAGCTGCGTATTCGCCCCCGTTTCTATGAGTCCGAGGTGGAGAACTACGCCGCTCCGCTGCTGCCATTATTCGCAGTAACCGGGGTAAAATTTGTCGCCGGGGTTGCCAGTGAGATTGATAGCGCCAGCCAGCAGGTTTGGTACCACAACGAACAGAACCAACTGACTGCCGTACGTTACGATCGCCTGATCATGGCGACCGGTAGCCACATCGCTCATACCTTGCCTGGAGCACAGCAGTACGCCTTCGACGTCGATAAAATGGAGAACGCAGCCCGCCTGGAGCGGCATCTTGCTGCGTTGGCCGATCAGCCTGACAGCGCCGCACGTAATACCGTCATCGTTTGTGGCGGCGGCTTTACCGGTATTGAGGTGGCCACCGAAATGCCTGCACGCTTACGGGCGATCCTCGGTGACTCTGCTGCAATTCGTGTGATTGTTGTCGATCGCAGCCCGGTGGCGGGAGGCCGTTACAGCGAGCAACTGCGCGACGTGATTAGCCAAGCCTCGCTAGAGTTAGGCGTCGAGTGGCGGCTGAATAGCGAGATTAAGGCCATTGATGAGAGCGGGCTGACGCTGAAAAACGGCGAACATATCGCCTCCAGCACCGTGATTTTAACCGTGGGCGTACAGGCCAGCCCGTTAACCCGGCAAATCCCAGGTGAGCGCGATCCGCAAGGCAGGCTGCACGTCGATCAGCATTTAAGAGTGATTGGGCAGAACGCAGTTTATGCTACCGGCGATGTCGCCTTTGCCAGTACTGACGATCAAGGCAATCACGCCCTGATGACCTGCCAGCACGCCATTATGTTAGGGCGCTTTGTCGGCCATAACGTCGCCGCCGATCTGATCGGTATTGACCCCTTGCCCTACCGCCAGGTGAATTACGTTACCTGTCTGGATCTTGGAGCATGGGGCGCGGTTTACAGCGAAGGTTGGGATCAGGTGGTGAAATTCACCCAAGAAGAGGCAAAGAAAATCAAAGTCTCCATTACCAACGAGTTGATCTATCCCCCACAGGCAGAACGTGAAGTAGCCTTTGCCGCCGCCGATCCGTTAGCCCCGTTTGTTTGATTGAAATCCGTTCCCTCACACAAGGTGAGGGAACGTCAGATCATGACTCCGGCTGCTCTGCCGCTTTCGCTACATGGCGTACATGCACGTCCATTTGCGGGAATGGAATACCGATCTGGTGAGCATCCAGCTGACGCTTGAAGTTTTCCATCAGATCAAAGTACACGTTCCAGTACTCGGCATTGGTGGTCCAGGAGCGAGTCACAAAGTTCAGTGAAGAAGGTGCCATTTCATTGAGGCGAACCGTCACGCCTTTATCGTGCATGATGCGCTTATCTGCCGCGATCACGTCGCCCAACACTTTCTTCACCAGATCGATATCGGCGTCATAGGCCACACCGACCACGATATCCACGCGGCGGTTTGGCTCACGGGAATAGTTGATGATATTGCCCGCGATGATTTTACCGTTCGGCACCACAATGGTTTTGTTATCTGAAGTACGCAGCGTGGTGGAGAAGATCTGCACCTGATCTACCGTACCAGAAACGCCACCTAAATCGACAAACTCACCAGCCCGCAGAGGGCGGAAGGCTACCAGCAGCACACCGGCCGCAAAGTTGGAAAGTGAACCTTGTAGTGCCAGCCCCACAGCCAAGCCAGCGGCACCCAGCACGGCAATCACTGAGGTGGTCTGGACACCAATACGCCCCAGCACCGCAATAAAGGTAAACGCCAGGATGCTGTAACGCGCCATCGCAGCCAGGAAATCTGCCACGGTGGCATCGATGCCACGCAGCTTCATCACGCGGCTGAGCGCATTACTCACTACGCGAGCCACCACTGAACCAATAATGAAAATCACGATCGCGGCAACAATATTCACCGCATACTGGATCAGCATATCCTGATGGTTGACTAGCCAACTGCTGGCATTGTTAATGCCTTCTACTACGTTAAGTTCTTCCATTCTGACGTCCTACTTGACATCCCCGTGCGGGGAAAATGAGCAAAATATACTGGCAAAACAGGGCCAATAAACCAACCACAGCTAAGGGTAACCAACATTTTGCCGCAGTGCCAACCACTACGGGTAAAATTTTCCATCGGTTTTACCGGGTATAACCTGAATAAATCTCGGGTTAACCTGATTTCAACTATGATAGAAATGAATTTACGGGACAAGGAGAGCTTATCGTGATCGCCATTTCCACCTCGCTTAAACACTATTGGCAAGTACGCCCCAGATTATTGATTTCGTTAGGCGTGGGGCTTCTGTGCGTCGGGCTGCTTCCGGCTCATCTCTTCTGGCTGCAACGGTTGATCATTGGTTGGAACGTGATGGCATGGATCTATTTACTGTGCCTTTGGCACCTGATGCTGGGCTGCACGCCACAACGTACCCGGCAATTGGCACGCAAGCAGGACGAGAGTGCCAGCCAGGTATTGGCGCTGGTCACTTTAGGCTGCGTGGTGAGCATTCTGGCCATCCTGTTCGAATTGAGCACCGCCAAACACGTCAGCGGCACGTTGAAAACGCTGCATCTGGCCCTGACCGGCTCCACACTGGTAGTTTCCTGGCTGCTGTTACCCACGGCCTTCACCATGCACTACGCCCACCTGTTTTACCACCAGCGGGCCGATACGGAGGTGTTACCGCTATTGTTCCCCGGCAAGCTGACGGAGCCAAACTATTGGGACTTCGCCTATTTCTCCTTCACCATTGCCGTGGCTACCCAAACCGCCGACGTGGCAGTGGGCACCGCAGACGTGCGTAAAATCACCCTGTTGCAATCGGTGATCGCTTTTGTCTTCAATATCTTGATCCTGGGGCTGTCGATTAACGTCGGGGCGGGATTATTGGGGTAGCTGACTGGGTTAATGGGTGCCTGGATAGCTTTGCACAAAAAAAGAAAAGGCTCCCTCGGGAGCCTTTTAGCAACATGAACGGAGGGACGCTATTACAGCACGTCTACCGCGTTCAGTTCTTTGAATGCCAGTTCCAGACGGGTGATCATGGAAGTCTGGGCAGCACGAGTCCATACGCGTGGATCGTAGTATTTCTTGTTCGGCTTGTCGGCACCTTCTGGGTTACCCAGTTGGCCCTGCAGATAGCCTTCGTTCTTTTTGTAATAGTTCAGGATACCTTCCCAAGTTGCCCACTGGGTGTCGGTATCGATGTTCATTTTCACTACGCCGTAGCTGACCGCTTCTTTGATTTCTGCTGCGGTAGAACCTGAACCACCGTGGAACACGAAGTTCAACGCATTGTGCGGCAGGTTGTGTTTCTTGGAAACATAGTCCTGAGAATCACGCAGAATGGTTGGGGTCAGTTTCACGTTGCCTGGCTTGTAAACACCGTGTACGTTGCCGAAAGAGGCAGCGATGGTGAAGCGCGGGCTGATAGCGTTCAGTTTTTCGTACGCGTAATCAACGTCTTGTGGCTGAGTGTACAGGGACGAAGCGTCCATGTGGCTGTTGTCTACGCCATCTTCTTCACCGCCGGTGCAGCCCAGTTCGATTTCCAGGGTCATACCGATCTTCGCCATGCGGGTCAGGTACTTACTGCAAATTTCGATGTTTTCTTCCAGTGACTCTTCAGACAGGTCGATCATGTGTGAAGAGAACAGTGGCTTACCGGTCGCCGCGAAGTGCTTCTCACCCGCGTCCAACAGGCCGTCTAACCATGGCAGCAGTTTCTTCGCGCAGTGGTCAGTGTGCAGGATCACTGGCACGCCGTAATGCTCAGCCATCTGATGCACGTGATGTGCGCCAGAGATTGCGCCCAGGATCGCAGCACCTTGTGGCACGTCAGTTTTGATGCCTTTACCCGCGATAAAGCCAGCACCGCCGTTAGAGAACTGAACGATTACTGGAGCACGCACCTTGGCTGCTGTTTCCAGCACTGCGTTGATGGAGTCGGTACCCACGCAGTTTACCGCTGGCAGTGCAAAGTTGTTCTCTTTGGCAACTGCGAAGACTTTCTGCACGTCATCACCTGTGATGACACCTGGTTTTACGAAATCAAAAATTTTAGACATTAGACGTTGTCCTGTTTCGTTGGCCGTATACCCGTCGTCTTGCAAGCTACAACCTGCAAGCTAGTGGTAGCGATGGATAAATAGCGATTTTTTACTCCCACAGCCAAGCTGGGGAGCATAAACAAACGGGCGGCTTGCGCCCCCCGTTATCTGAATTACTGCTTAGCGCGCTCTTCCAGCATCACTACTGCAGGCAGAGGTTTCCCTTCAACGAATTCCAGGAAGGCGCCGCCGCCGGTAGAGATGTAGGAAATTTTGTCAGCGATACCGAACAGATCGATAGCTGCCAGAGTGTCGCCGCCGCCTGCAATGGAGAAGGCTTCGCTATCTGCGATAGCGCGTGCAACGATTTCGGTGCCACGACGGAAGTTAGGGAACTCGAATACGCCAACCGGGCCATTCCACAGAATGGTTTTGGCGTTCTTTAGGATCACGGCCAGACGCTCGGCAGAGACGTCGCCCATATCCAGAATTTGCTCGTTGTCCTGGATCTCGTTGGCCTGCTTCACAGTGGCCACTGCGGTTTCAGAGAACTCGGTTGCTACGCGTACGTCGGTTGGCACCGGAATATCGCAGGTTTCCAACAGTTTTTGCGCGTTCGGGATCAGATCCGGTTCGTACAGGGACTGCCCCACGTTATTCCCTTGCGCCGCCACGAAGGTGTTAGCGATGCCGCCACCCACGATCAGCTGATCGGCGATCTTGGACAGAGAATCCAGCACGGTCAGTTTGGTAGACACTTTAGAACCACCAACGATAGCCACCATTGGGCGAGCCGGGTTACCCAGCGCTTTGCCCAGGGCTTCCAGTTCCGCAGACAGCAGCGGGCCTGCACAGGCAACCGGAGCAAATTTGCCCACGCCATGTGTAGAAGCCTGTGCACGGTGTGCGGTACCAAAGGCGTCCATCACATACACGTCGCACAGCGCAGCATATTTCTTGGACAGCACTTCGTCGTCTTTCTTCTCGCCTTTGTTGAAGCGAACGTTTTCCAGAACAACCAGTTCACCTTCTGCAACGTCAACGCCTTCCAGATAATCCTTCGCCAGACGGACTGGGGATTTCAGATGCTCTTTCAGGTAGTTGACCACTGGCAGCAGGGAGAATTCTTCGTTGTACTCGCCTTCGGTAGGACGACCCAGGTGGGAAGTTACCATCACGCGGGCGCCTTGTTTCAGCGCAGCTTCGATAGTCGGCAGGGAGGCACGGATACGCGCATCGGAAGTCACTTTACCGTCTTTCACTGGTACGTTCAGATCGGAACGGATCAGAACGCGTTTACCCGCCAGATCCAGATCGGTCATCTTAATTACAGACATGGTGAACCCTCTTTGTTGATTCTCTATAAAGTTGCCTGAGCGACGCATCAACACCACGTTGATAGCGCCTTACTAGAAACCGCTTGCGGCCATTGCCCGTGTTGTATCCAACATCCGGTTGGCAAAGCCCCATTCGTTATCACACCAGACCAAGGTCTTGATCAGGTGCTGTCCGCTGACCCGGGTTTGCGTCCCATCAACGATGGCGCTGTGCGGGTCATGGTTAAAATCAATCGAGACTAATGGTAGTTCTGTATAGTCAACTATACCACGAAATGATCCCTGTGCCGCCTTTTGCAACAGCTGGTTTACCTCTGTGACCAACACCTTCGAGCTTACGCTGACGCTAAGATCGATGGCCGTTACGTTGATCGTCGGCACCCGCACGGAGATCGCTTCAAAACGATCGCAAAACTGCGGGAAGATGCGCGTAATGCCCGCTGCCAGCTTGGTGTCGACCGGTATAATCGACTGGCTCGCCGCGCGGGTACGCCGCAAATCCTGATGATAGGCGTCTATCACCGGCTGATCGTTCATCGAGGAGTGGATGGTGGTTACCGTGCCGGACTCAATGCTGTAGGCATCGTCCAACAGCTTGATAATCGGAATAATGCAGTTGGTGGTACAGGAGGCGTTGGACACGATGCGATGCTCGCCACGCAGCGTTTGGTGGTTAACCCCAAACACGATGGTCGCATCCAGATCGTTACCGCCCGGATGGGCAAACAGCACCTTTTTTGCCCCTGCCGCCAGATGAGCTTCGCCATCTGCCCTGCTGCCGTACACACCGCTGCAATCCAGCACCACATCCACGCCCAGTTCGCCCCAGGGCAACTGGTCCAGCTCTGGCTGATGCAACAAACGAATGCTGTCATCCCCCACGCTCAACACGTCACATTCCTGGCGCACATCCCAGGCAAAGCGGCCGTGGCTGGAGTCATATTTCAGCAGGTGGGCCATCCCCTCGGCATGTGCCAGTTCGTTGATGGCGACGACGGAAATTTCGGCGCGTCGTCCCGATTCGTACAGTGCGCGTAAAACGCTGCGGCCAATACGGCCAAAGCCGTTTATCGCTATGCGGATGGTCATGCTACTCCCTGAAAAAGGGCGCTCCCTGACGGTGGTGTTCCACTTCAAGGATCGCGCAGACTGATTATCTCGCCTAGAGTACTTTAGCGTACTGCCTGCTGTGAATCGCTGCTTTGCATTATTCGTCAAACCCCCGTTGCTCATCGCAACCGCTCACTCTGCATTTCCACTAACAACAGTGATAACTGAAACGCTTCAGCCGAGCATAAACCAAAGTTTTACCAAAAGGAACAGGTGCAATGCGCTGCCTGTCATGTCGAGGGGACTTTGCGAAAATAAAATGATCTAGCGCACATTTTTACCCTCAGCCCCCGCTAGCCGAATTGAGTTCGAATGCGCAAATGACTTGCCGCTAACGCCAAGACCACCATAATAGACCCTGCGTTTGTTAGGTGAAGCAAATGCTGATGGGTCTAACTCTCTTTCTTTTGTGGTTAATGTTATTTACAAGGAACCAAAATGAGTGAAATCAAAGTAGTCGCCCTGATCAAAGCCATGCCGGAACACCGTGCTGCGGTAGACAAAGCGGTACGCGCCATGGTCGCCCCGAGCCGTTCCGAGCCGGGCTGTATCCAATATGATTTGCATGAAGAGCAGGGCCATCCGGGCGCTTTCGTATTTATCGAACGCTGGACTTCTGAGCAAGCGCTGAAAGAGCACATGGCAATGTCTTACCACGATGCCTTCCTGGCCGAATTGGAAGGGAAGTTAGTCAGCCTGGAAGTGAAAAAACTGACTCAGCTGTAATTGTAATGATTAGGGGCGCTGTTCGGCGCGCCCCTTCACACTCTATCAATGGCAAACCATTTCAGTTAATCAGCCCTTGGGGAAAATCCACAGATGTTCGGCGGGCAGAGACAGCGTACACATCTCTTGGCCACGGCCTTCTGTGCCATAGGCGCGAACCACAAAGTCCTCTGCTACCGTGCGGAACAAATATTCCCAACGATCGCCCAGGTACATGCTGGTCAGCAGGGGTAACGCGATCTGATTGCCTTGCGGATCTTCCCCCAAGCGTACGCGCTCAACGCGGATCACCGCCGTTGCTTCCTGCCCGGTGGTTAACCCAGCCCCGGCCTTGCCCCACAGCGCCCAGTCTTTACCTTCGATCCGCGCGTTGCCTTCACGGATCTCCGTCACCTTGCCAAACAGCCGGTTGTTGCTACCCATAAATTCGGCGGTAAACAGCGTGGCTGGTGAGCCGTACATTTCCTGTGGCGTGCCCTGCTGTTCAATCTTGCCGTTATTGAGCAGCAGGATCCGATCGGAGATCGCCATCGCTTCGTTCTGATCGTGGGTTACCATCAGCGCAGAAAGGCCCAGTTTGATGATCAGCTCACGCAGGAACACCCGTGCTTCCTCGCGCAGCTTGGCGTCCAGGTTAGATAGCGGCTCATCCAGCAAGATCACCGGTGGGTTATAGACCAGCGCACGGCCAATCGCCACGCGCTGCTGCTGACCACCGGAAAGCTGATGGGGATGGCGCTTACCCAACTGCCCCAAACCGAGTTGCTCAAGTACCGCCTGCACACGCTGAGTTATTTCCCCCGCAGGCGTTTTGCGTAATTTCAGCGGATAGGCCACGTTATCAAACACGGTTTTGTGGGGCCATAACGCATAGGATTGAAACACCAGGCCCAGATTGCGTTCTTCCGCCGGGATCTCGCTGCGTGCCGTGCCGTCATAGACGGTATTGTTGCCAATGACGATTTTCCCCTGGGTAGGTTTTTCCAACCCGGCCACCGCGCGCAGCAAGGTGGTTTTGCCACTGCCTGACGGCCCGAGTAGTGAAACCACCTCCCCCCGTTTGAGCTGCATGGAAACGCCCTTCAATACCGGGTTATCGCCGTAGGTCAGATGCAGGTTATCTACTGAAAGCTCAATCATGGATTTTCACTCCAAATCGCAGGGCAATCCCTAGTCCTAACACGACCAGAAGGATGTTAATAAAAGAGAGCGCGGCGACAATATCGATCGCCCCCGCCGCCCACAGGGAAACCAGCATGGAACCTATGGTTTCCGTACCCGGTGACAGCAGATAGACCCCGGTGGAATATTCACGTTCGAAGATCAGAAACATCAACAACCAGGAACCAATCAGGCCATAGCGGGAGAGCGGGATCGTCACATGGCGCGTGATCTGCCCGCGAGAGGCTCCGGTGCTGCGCGCAGCCTCCTCCAACTCGGGAGCAACCTGCAACAGCGTCGATGAGATCAGCCGCAGGCCATAAGCCATCCACACCACGGTATAAGCCAGCCAGACGCTGAAGATGGTGCTGCGCAGGGAGCGTAGCCACACCACCAGGTTTTCACGTAACCATTCGGCGATCGGCAGTGCGGAGAGCCAACCGGCTTTTAGCGATTTATCCAGCCACATCGGCAGGAACAAGAACACCCACAGGAAGGCCAGGCCTGCCAGTAAGCCAGGCACGGCTCGCGGCACCAGTACGCTGTAATCCAGAAAACGGGTCACGCCGTCAGGTTTACGGTGCATCGCAATGCCGATAAACAGATAACACACCACCGCCAGCGCACCACCGAACACCCCGATCGCCATCGAGTTGACAATCGCCCGCAGCAGGTTGGGCTGCTGCCAAATGGTGCGGAAAGTGTTGAGCGACAGCTCATCCCAAATGGAAACCCCGACGCCCCAGTTGGAGATAAAGGCACGCAGCACCACGCCCACCAGCGGAACACCGATGGTCACGGTAAGCCACAAGACCACCACGCCACCGGCGACCCAGCGCCATTTACCCAAGGGCAATGCACGGGCCTGTGAGGCTTTTCCCTTGACCGTGACAAAGCGGTTGGCGGTACGCATCAGACGCCGTTGCAGCATCACCAGCGGAATGGTGATGCAGATCAACACCACCGCCACCGCTGCCATCAGATGGTAAGACGGCGTGCCCAGCTTGTTGGTCAGTTGATACAGGTAAGTCGCCAGCACCAGGTTACCTTCCGGATCGCCCAGCACCAGCATCAGCCCAAACACTTCCAGCCCCAGGAAGAACAGCAACACGCTGGCATACAGGATCGACGGGCGTACCATAGGCAAGCTGACGGCAGTCATCACCTGTAGCGGAGAAGCCCCGGCGGTGCGGGCTGCCTCTTCGACATCCGAGCCGACGCTGCGCAGTGCCGATGAAATATAGAGATAAGCGTGGGGAACGTGCGTCAGCCCGGCGATCACCACGATGCTGCCCATCGCATAGATATTCCAGGGCACAAAACCCAGCAAGGATTCCGCCCACAGCGAGAAGAAACCGACCGGCCCGGCGGCCACCACGTAGCCAAAGCCCAACACCATCGGCGAGACGAAGATCGGCACCAGGATCAGCGGTTCAATAAAGCGGCGGCCCGGCAGATCGGTTCTTACCATCAAGAACGCCAGCACACCGCCTAACGGAATGGAGATGACCACCAGACCAAATGCCAGAATAAACCCACTTTTCAGCGCTTTGTAGAAATCCGGGTCGGTAAAGATAAAGCGGAATGCCTCAAGGCTGAACACCTTGGAAGGCGAGAAAAACGGCGCGGAAAGGAAGCTTTGGATCACGATAAACGACAGTGGTACGTAGATAACCAGCGCGGTTATCAGCACCACCAAGCCGCGCGGCAGACTCTGCCACTTGTTGCGCAATGCTTTCATAGACTGTCCCGATGGTGATATCCCCTGCATCCTGAGATGCACCGGGGTAGAATTCCCTGTTCATGCTGAAGGAGAACGCAGGAGAGTGTAGCTCTGTGCATTTCCCCTCACCCTAACCCTCTCCCACAGGGAGAGGGGCAACAATGGTTAGCATGCCCCCTAATCCCATAATCACTTCGCAGCGGCGGTACGCCACTGTTTGATGTAGTCCAGGCGTTTGGTGGGTTCCAGATATTCCAGCAGGCTTTCGTCCACCGGGATCGGTTTCAACGCCTTACCCAACATCTGCGTCATGCCATCAATGTCGTTCTTGCCTTCGATATCGTTGCGGATGGAGGGGATATCCGCCTGGTTGGCCAGGATGTTCTGCCCTTGCTCAGACAGCACGTAGTTCACCCACAGTTTGGCCGCATTGCTGTTGGCCGCTTCCTGGCTGATAAAGGTCACGCGTGACAACACCAGCGTGTAGTCTTTGGGATACGAGATCCCGAGTGAAGGGTCGGTTTTGGCTCGCGCCTCGGCATAGGACCCCAGGATATTAAAGCCAATCAGGTTTTCGCCTGAGGAGACCCTTTCCATCATGGTGCCGGTGGAAGACTGCACGGCCAACCCACCCTTGGCGATATCGGCCAAGGTAGCGAAGTAGTTTGGATCGGCCTTAAAGTCTTGCACCGAAAGCATAAAGCCCAGGCCCGACTTTTCGATGTCATAGGTGGTGACTTTCTTTTTGAATTTATCCGGCTGGCTGGCAATCAGCTTGGCCAGCGCAGCATGGGAGTCAGGCACCTCACCCTGTGGGATCAGGCGCTTGTTGTAGATAAACACCACCGGCTCATAAGTCGTGCCATAGGCCTTATCTTTCCACACGGCCCATTTAGGCAGTTGCCCCAGCTCTGGCGAGGCATATTCCAGCGCATAGTCGGTGGCCAGCTTCAGCGCGGTATCCATCGAGGAACTCCACACCACGTCACCACTGGTGCCCCCAGCCGCCTGCTCGCTGATATAGCGGTTATACAGCTCGGTGCTGTTCATATCGTTGTATTCGACTTTGATGCCAGGATACAGCGCTTCAAATCCCTGGATCAGTGGCCCCGCGGCTTTGGTATCCGTGGTGGAATACACCACCACCTTGCCTTCTTTTTTCGCCGCATCGACAATCTTTTGATAATCGGCGGGGTAGCCTGCCGGGAACTGCGCGAAGGCCGGAGCAGAGATTAAGACGGCCGCTGTCGCCATGGATACGCCAATCTTTAAAAACATACCATTGACTCCCGGTTACATTTACAAAACCAAAAATTAACATATAGCGAATAGCGGTGGTTAAGCAACGCCGTTAATTCGCTATGTTGCTGTTTTGTGATGGTGGGCGATTTTTGGACAGCAACAGCCATGATTATCCAATCATTAAGGATTTCTTAATGTTGCATGAGTGTTGATGGAGAGAGGTGGTTGGCGGGGCGTCAAAAAATAAGGGGCGAATAATCGCCCCTCGTACAGTTAAAGCTCAGTCGTTATTTCAACAGCGCGTTAGCCTTGGCTACCACATTGTCAACGGTGAAACCGAACTCTTTGAACAATTGCTCTGCCGGAGCAGACTCACCAAAGGTGGTCATGCCCACGATGGCGCCGTTCAAGCCAACATACTTGTACCAGTAATCCGCGATACCCGCTTCCACCGCTACGCGAGCAGAAACTGCCGGTGGCAGCACAGATTCACGGTAGGCCGCGTCCTGCTTGTCGAAGGCGTCGGTAGACGGCATGGAGACCACTCGCACTTTACGCCCTTCGGCGGTCAGTTTGTCGGCAGCTTCAACGGTGATGCCCACTTCAGAACCGGTGGCAATCAGGATCACGTCCGGAGTACCTGCGCAGTCTTTCAGCACATAACCACCGCGATAAACGTTCGCCAACTGCTCGGCGGTACGTGGCTGCTGGGTCAGGTTCTGACGGGAGAACACCAGCGTAGTCGGGCCATCATTGCGTTCGATGCCGTACTGCCAGGCGATAGCCGATTCAACCTGGTCACAAGGACGCCAGGTGCTCATGTTCGGGGTCACACGCAGGCTGGCCAACTGCTCAACCGGCTGGTGCGTCGGGCCATCTTCACCCAGACCGATAGAGTCGTGGGTGTAAACGAACACGTTGCGGATTTTCATCAGCGCAGCCATACGCACCGCGTTACGGGCGTATTCCACGAACATCAGGAAGGTTGCAGAGTACGGCAGGAAACCACCGTGCAGCGCGATACCGTTGGTGATGGCGGTCATGCCGAATTCGCGCACGCCATAATGGATGTAGTTACCTGCCAAATCGTCACCCAGAGACTTGGAGCCGGACCACATGGTCAGGTTGCTTGGTGCCAGGTCCGCAGAACCACCGAGGAATTCAGGCAGCAGTTTGCCGAAGGCTTCCAGTGAGTTCTGTGATGCCTTACGGCTGGCGATGTTGGCTGGGTTAGCCTGCAACTGCTCAACGAATTTCTTCGCTTCCGCTTTCCAGTTGGCTGGCAGTTCACCGCTGGTGCGGCGTTTGAACTCTGCGGCCAGTTCCGGGAAGGCTTTGGTATAAGCGGCCAGTTTCTCGTTCCAGGCGGCTTCTTTAGCCTTACCAGCTTCTTTGGCATCCCACTGGGCATAAATGTCCTGCGGGATTTCGAAGGCGGCGTATTTCCAGCCCAGAGCTTCACGGGTAGCCGCAACTTCGGCTGCACCCAGTGGTGCACCGTGGGAATCATGGGTGCCCGCTTTGTGTGGTGAACCGAAGCCAATCACGGTTTTGCACATCAGCAGGGAAGGTTTGTCGGTGACCTTATGGGCTTCTTCGATCGCGGCTTTGATAGAGTCGCTGTTGTGGCCGTCAACGCCACGCACCACGTGCCAGCCATAGGCTTCGAAACGCTTGGCGGTATCGTCGGTGAACCAGCCTTCAACGTGGCCGTCGATGGAGATACCGTTGTCATCATAGAACGCCGTCAGTTTACCCAGCTTCATGGTACCCGCCAGGGAGCAGACTTCGTGAGAGATGCCTTCCATCATGCAACCATCGCCCATAAAGGCATAGGTGTGGTGGTCAACAATCTCGTGGCCCGGGCGGTTGAACTGCGCGGCCAGCGTACGTTCGGCAATGGCGAAACCGATCGCGTTGGCGATCCCCTGGCCCAGTGGGCCGGTGGTGGTTTCTACGCCTGGGGTATAACCATATTCTGGGTGACCCGGAGTTTTGGAATGCAGCTGACGGAAGTTTTCCAGCTCGCTCATCGGCAGATCGTAGCCGGTGAGGTGCAACAGGCTATAAATCAGCATGGAGCCATGGCCGTTGGACAGCACGAAGCGGTCACGGTCAGCCCAGTGCGGGTTGGTAGGGTTGTGGTTCAGGTAGTCACGCCACAGGACTTCGGCGATATCAGCCATGCCCATAGGGGCGCCCGGGTGGCCGGAATTTGCTTTTTGAACGGCGTCCATACTGAGTGCGCGGATGGCGTTGGCAAGCTCTTTACGAGAGGACATGTTTTACTCCAGGTCGGATTAAAAAAGCGATCAAGATTTCTATTTTCTCAGACTCGGCATTGAAACAGCAATCCCTAATACCGAATGAGAGCGAGTTCATCACTAATGCGCACGTTCGGGACACATTTCGGAATATAGCTATTTCGGCCAAGCCTGCCGTACACTAGGCTATGCGCAGAATAATGGCAGCAGATCCCCCCTTAACTATCACAGGACGATAGAACGATGAAAATCCGTACTTCTTTGATTGCACTGAGCATTACTGCTTTATTGAGCGGCTGTCAAAACCTTAATACCGATACCCTACTACAATCCGGCGCCCAGGCCTACCAGGCGGCGACGCTGAGCGATAGCGACGTCAAGGCACTCAGTGATAAATCCTGTGCAGAGATGGATAGCAAGGAGCAAATCGCGCCAGCAAGCAGCGACTATACCAAGCGCCTGAACAAGATTGCCGCCGCGTTGGGGGATAACATCAACGGTACCCCTGCAAACTACAAGGTTTACGTGACCAAAGACGTCAATGCCTGGGCGATGGCCAACGGCTGTATCCGCGTCTACAGCGGCCTGATGGACATGATGGATGATAACGAAGTCGAAGGCGTACTGGGCCATGAAATGGGCCACGTTGCGCTGGGCCACACTCGTAAAGCCATGCAGGTCGCTTATGGGACAGTGGCATTACGTACCGCAGCATCTTCAGCTGGCGGCGTAGCAGCCTCACTGTCTCAGTCGCAGTTGGCCGATCTGGGCGAAAAACTGGTCAATGCCCAGTTCTCACAAAAACAGGAAAGTGAAGCGGATGATTACTCGTTCGATCTGCTGAAGAAACGCGGCATCAATCCAGAAGGTCTGGCTACCAGTTTCGATAAACTGGCGAAATTAGACGGTGGTCATGAAAGCAGCATGTTTGACAGCCACCCAACTTCCGAAGCCCGTGCCAAGCACATTCGCGATCGCATCGCCGCCGGTAAGTAACGCTATGTTCCCTCTCTTGGGAGTACGCCTCTGGAGAGAGGGAACCGAGTAAGCAATCAGTACAGCTTCTGCGGTGGGCCAGCGAAGGTCAACGGCCCAACGCTTTTCATATCAACCTCTACCACCGATGGCCCAGGGTAATTAATCGCCTCCGCCAGCACGCCACCAAACTGCGCGGCATCACTCACTTTCCAGGCTTTCAGCCCCATCGCTTCCGCTACCTGGCAGAACGCCGGGGTATGCAGTTCGTTATAATACTGGCGTCCAGAGAAATACTTGTCCTGAATGCCACGCATCACGCCATAACCGCCGTCGTTCATGATCAGCAAGGTGATATTGGCCTGTTCCTGCGCCATGGTTGCCAGTTCCCCCAGGCCCAGCGCCAAACCGCCGTCCCCGACCAAGCCAACCACCTTACGCTGCGGGTTGGCAATGGCCGTGCCGATCGCCATCGGTAACCCCATGCCGATCGCCCCGGCCAGCGAGTGAATATTGCATAAAGGCGAGATGGCCCGGAACAGGCGGCTACCCCATACGCTGCCAGAAACAGTGATATCACGTACCAGCAGGCCATCCTGCGGCAACGCGGCGGCGATGGCATCGTTCAGTTTGGCATATTCACCAGACTGCTGGCGCAGCGCCGTTTCGGCCAACTCAACCGCACGGCCAATCTCCGCATCCCACTCGGCATTCACCTTCTCGCCGGGGGCCAGGCGTGCTGCCAGCGCACTCAGTAAAGCGAAACAGTCGCCATAAACCTGTTCATCCGCCAGATAATTGCGGTTGGCTGCTGCCGGATCGATATCAATCTGTACCAGCGGACGCGGCAGAGGGAGTAACCAGGTACGAGTTTCGTTACTACGCAGGCGGGAACCGGCCACCAGCGTCAAATCACACTGCGTCAGGATCGCCTCAACGCTTGGTGAGTTGTGGAAGGCCCGCAGGCTGCGCGGATGGCTATCCGGTAAAATCCCACGCCCATGGGTGCTGGAGATCACTACCACACCGGCATCCGCCAACTGTTTCACCGCCTCACGACAGGCCAGCGCACCACCACCAACCCACAGCAATGGACGCTTGGCACGCTTCACCTGTTGGTAAAGACGTTCAACCGCAGCTTCGTCCGCAGCAGGCAGAGCAGGAGGCAGCACCACCTTCCCTACCAGGCTGGCGGGAACCAGGCTGTTCTGAATATCGATCGGGATCTCTACCGCCACCGGGCCACAAGGCACGGTCTGCGCATCCAGAATGGCGCGCTGGATCACCGCGACCGCCTGCTCTGGCGAGTTCACCCGGTAAGCCTGCTTCGAACAGGCGCGCAGGAAGCCCAGTTGATCCTTGGTTTCATGGATAAACCCGGCATCCGCATCCAGGTAGGCTTTCTCTACCTGCCCGGTGATATGCAACAGCGGCGTATTGGCATTCAGCGCTTCAATCATCGCACCGACGGCGTTACCCGCTCCAGCACCGGTACTTGTCAGCGCCACCCCCAAGCCAGAAAAGCGCCCGTGGGCATCGGCCATGGTTACTGCACCTGCCTCACCGCGCGCCGGTACAAAACGGATCGCGCCACGCTGCCCAACGGCATCGGCAATCGGCAGATTGTGGATCGAGATGATGCCGTACATTGCCGCCACCTCGTACTGTTCCAACGTTCGGGCTATCGCCTCACCAACCGTAATTTTTTCGCTCATCATCTGCCTTCTTATTGTCTTTGATCGTAGGGTACGTCAGTCGCTCCAGCGGTTAGGCTGATTGCTGAGGGAGAGATACAAACTCTTTTGCTGCATATAGGCCTGGATGCCATGCAGGCCCTTTTCGCGCCCCAGGCCGCTTTGTTTAAAGCCACCAAACGGTGTGGAAATCGAGAATGTCTTGTAGGTATTGATCCAGACGGTGCCGGTTTCCAGCTGTTCTGCCAGCGCCATCGAGCGGGCAAAATCACGGCTCCAGATCCCGGCAGCCAGGCCATAGATCGAGTCGTTGGCCTGTTCGATCAGCTGCTGTTCATCATCAAACGGCATCACCACCAGCACCGGGCCAAAGATCTCTTCCTGGCAGGTGCGGGCACTGTTACTCAGCCCTTCAATAATGGTCGGCAGGTAATAGCTGCCCTGGGCCAACTGCGGATCGGCAGGAACTTCACCACCAATGAGCACCCGGCCCCCTTCCTGCTGGGCCAAGGCCACGTAATCCGCCACGCTCTGGCGATGCTTGTCGCTGATCAGCGGGCCGAGGTGCACACCGGCTTGCAGCGGGTTACCAATACGCAGTCCGGCGGTCAGCTCGCATAAACGGGTCAACAGCGGCTGATACAGCGAGCGGTGCACAAACAGCCGTGAACCGGCGATACACGCCTGCCCGGCCGAGCTGAAAATGCCATAACAAATACCACGCGCCGCCTGTTCCAGATCCGCATCTTCCAGCACGATGGTGGGCGACTTGCCCCCCAACTCTAACGATGTAGGGATCAGTTTTTCTGCGGCAATATGCGCCAAATGACGGCCAGTGGAGGTCCCGCCGGTGAAGGAGATCTTTTTCACCAACGGATGGCGAGCCAAGGCTTCACCAATCACCGAGCCCTTGCCCGGCAATACGCTGAGCAAGCCAGCAGGCAAGCCTGCCTGTTCAAACAGTTCGGCCAGTTTCAGCGCCATTAACGGCGTAGCCTCTGCCGGTTTCAGTACCACCGCATTCCCTGCCGCCAGCGCCGGAGCCACCTTCTGCATTTCACTGGCAATCGGTGAGTTCCACGGCGTGATCGCCGCTACCACGCCCAGCGGCTGATACTGGCTTAGCGTCATCGCTTCACGGTTACGCTGGGTGGGAAGCTCTCCCTCCAACACCTCGCAGGCGGCAGCAAAATAGCGAGCCGTGGCTGCCGCACTCATGACCAGACCACGGGTTTCCGCCAGCGGTTTGCCATTGTCACGGGTTTGCAACTGCGCCAGGGCTTCCACTTGTTCAGTAATCAAATCGCTGACGCGATGCAGGATCGCCGCGCGCTGATGCGGCACCAATCCACGCCAGCTCGGCTCGCGCCAGGCTTTTTCTGCCGCCGCAACCGCCTCATTCACATCCTCGACGTTGGCTGCTCGCAGGCGAGCATTCACGCTGCCATCCGCCGGGAAAACTGAACTCATCTCTTCGCCGCGCCCTTCGCACCAGCGGCCGGCAAGAAAAATCTTTAACGTTTCCATGCTTTGCTCCTGCCATTCAGGCAATAAAACCGCCGTCCACCAAACTGCGGCAGGCTTGTACCGCACTCAGCGCCGCCAGCGTTGACGTTTTCGGGTTGCTGGCCAGCGGGGTGCCGCACAGCTCAATCTGGAACTCGCCAAACTGACCACACACCTGTAAGCGGTGAGTATTACGTTGAGTATGAGGATCTACCTGTAAGCGTACCCGCGTGGCGTCCATCCCCAAGCCATGCAGCGCAATAGTGGCAGCTACGTTGGCGTTGGCCGGGAACAGGCTTGCGGCTTCACGTGCCGATCCTTCAAAGAACACCTGCGCTTCGCTGACGGCATCCAGATTAATCAGCTTTTCCGCCGGGCTGCCGCGCCAACTGGCCGGGCTTTTGCTGGACTGATAGGTCACGCTGTCCAACCCGCCTTCTCGCGCCGAAGCCAGACCATCCATACCCGCTACCGCACCAGACAGCACGATCAGCCGCCCGTGGTAGCGTGTGCAGGCCTGCTGCAAACGCAGTTGCAATGCAGCATCGGCCAGGGCGCCAGTAGAGATCACCGCCAGCCGCCAGCCACGCTTAACGATAGCCTCACCAAACTCGGCGACCGCCTGCTGGCTGGCACACTCCAGCACCAAATCTGGTTGCTCGGTACACTGGTCAGGATGGGCCAGCGCCTGCACCTGTCCGGCAAACGCTGCGTCGATCTCGGCATGATGCGTTTCCCGTGCCACGATCCAACCGACTGCCACGCCCTCCGGCAGGCGCGCCAGCACCTCTTTTGCCATCGCGCCATAGCCAATCATCATGATCTTCTTCATCTTTTCAGTCCCGTCAGAGATGGCGATTGAAACCGCCGGAAACGTCCAGCGCCGCACCGGTGGTAAATGAGGCCAGGGGGGAGGCTAAAAACAGCAGCGCCCGTGCCGGTTCCTGCGGTTTACCCAAACGCCCCATTGGGATGCCACGCCGCTCGGCAATCGCCGCCGTCCACTGTTCCCAGCTTTGTTGTTGATCCTGGCGTTCGGCAAAGCGCCGCCGCCATTGGCCCGACTCCACCATGCCCAGCAGGATGGAATTGACGCGAACCCCTTTGCTCACCAGCTCTTTCGATAAGGTCAGCGTCATGTTGAGCAACGCGGCACGGGCTGCCGAGGTGGCAATCATGTGCTCTTCCGGCTGTAGAGCCAGCAGTGAGTTAACGCAGGTAATGGAGGCGATATCCGAGCGCTCCAACGCCGGTAAAAAGGCCTGCACCGGGTTGATCACCCCGAACAGTTTCAGCTCTGCCTCATGCAACCAGGCTTCGCGCGGTGTTTGATCAAAATGCGCCACAAACCCCTGCCCGGCGTTGTTGATCAACATGTCCACTGCGCCAAAATGCGTGCTGACCTGCTCGGCAAACTTGGCAACCTGCTCGGCGTCGAGCACGTCGCAACGTAACGCCAGGATCTCCGCCTGCGGGAACTCTTCACGCAGGCTAGCCTCGGCGCTGGCCAGTTTGTCCTGATTGCGGCCACAGAAAGCGACTTTCGCTCCTTCGGCCAGCAACAGACGCAGCGTTTCAAAACCGATCCCCGAGGATCCTCCGGTGACCACCGCCACTCGCCGTTCAATCTGAAAATTCATGGTTGGATTGCCCCCGTAAAGTCCTGCAAATAGCGGTTAAACCGCGCTGGCGCATCGAGATAGCTGGCATGCCCCGCTGCATCAATCAGACGCATTGTCGCATCATGCTGTTGCGCCAACGTTGCGGCTCCTTCCGGCGGCGTGATGCGATCAACACTGCCACACCACACCTGTAACGGGCCGCGATAGCGCACCAGGTAGCGGTTGATATCGTCATTGGCCAGCATCCAGGCGGCGCTGAGAAAACCAGCCGGATCAAGTTGCTGCATACCGCTGCGTACCCAGGCAATATCCTGTGGTTCCGCATCGTCACGCAGCAATGCTGCCGCACGCTGTTCACCGTAGCCCTGTGGGCCAAGCGTTTCGATCATCTGTTTGCGTTGGCCAAACACCTGCTGGCGTTTTTCCAGCGGCGCAGTGGCATAACCCTGAGCCGGGTCGGCCAGTACCAGTCCACTCAACCCATCCGGGTTGGCAGCGGCAAAGGCACTGCCGATCAACGCACCGAGCGAATGCCCCACGATCAGCGGCTGTTGCAACTGCAACTCGGCGATCAGCTCCACCAGCGCGTTGGCATAAGCGGCAGCATCTGGCTGTGCCTGTGCCAGCGCTGCGCTACCGCCATAACCCGGAGCATCCCAGGCAATCAGGCGGTGGCCGTCGGTCAGGGCGCGATCGCTGAACTGCTTCACCCACGAAGCAGAACCGGAACTGATGCCATGCAGCAGCACTACTGCCCGACCATGCCCGGCTTCACGCCAACTTAGCCGCTGGCCTCCACAATCCGCCTGCTGGCGTTCCGGTAAGCCGTTCATCAGTTGCGCTTCACTTTCGACAACGGATGATCGGCCGGGTAAGTCGGGGTTTCCGGCTTGGCAGTACCGAGCATCACGCACATCAGCGCTTCCTCTTCGCCGTGATTGAACAGGCCGCGATAAACCCCCGCCGGGACAGAAATCAGATCGCGCTCTTTCAGGATGGTTTCGTAATACTCTTCGCCGTCCTGGATCATCAGCGTGATTTTGCCCTTGAGCATAAAGAACACTTCTTCAACGTCGTCATGCAGGTGCAATGGCCCTTCACATTTCGACGGCAGCACCATGGTGGAGAAGGTAAAGTTCCCCGCAGGAATGGTGTTGGTGTCGCTGACGACGCCGGTGGCACCGGTGCCGATATAGCGCATCTGCGCACGGCGGTACTTCGGATCGTAATCGGCCTGGAACTTCAGCGCGTTCCAGTCATATTTACGGCCTTCAAAACGGGCGATACGCGATTCCACCCAGTTTTCCATCGTCAGATCCTGCGGCTTGATGCCGGCTTTATTCTCAACCTGGGACATGTTGTCTCTCCTTCGTTGCATCAATACTTATTCAGTAACGGCAGCAGAATGGCGCAGCCAACAAAGGCCATCACCACCAGGAACAGCAAACCGTTATCCATATTGCCGGTGGCGGCGATCAGAGCCCCCATCAGCACCGGTGCCAATGCGCCGGCAAAATTACCCAATCCGTTAAACACCCCACCAGCGGTAGCGCTCACCCGGCTGCTGGTGGCCTTGGCCAACAGCGCGAAGATGTTTGGCGCGCCGGCTCCCCACATAAAGGTGCTGAAGGACATGGCGGCGATCACGCTGTAGGTGCCCTGCATATACAGAACGACACCCAAACCGATCCCGGCACCGCACAGCGAGATGAAACAGGCCAACGCGCGGCGATCCATCTTGTCCGACAGCCAGGCCCCCACCACCTCGCCAAGCAACATGGCAATAAACGGCAGTGACGACAGGTATCCGGCGTGCTCCAGATGAATGCCTTTGCCTTCGATCAGATAGCTCGGCAGCCAGCCGTTCATGCCCCACAGGTAGGTGAGAAACGCGATGTTAAACAGGCAAATCATCCAAAAATGCGGGGTGCTGAACAGTTCGCGGCGCAGCTGCTTACGCTCGGCAACGGCCGGTTTACTGGTGGTGCTGGCCGCCGGACGTGCCACGTTAAGGTGACGCATACCAAACAGCACCAGCAACATCACCGGCACGGTCAGAAACGCCATAAAGAAGAAGGTGGTTTCCCAGTTAAAGCGGCTGAGAATGAACAGCGTGACCGGGAAGCCCAGTGCTGCGCCAATCGGGGTTCCCAGCAGCCACAGCATGGTGGCTCGCGCCTGGAGACGTTGCGGAAAAGCCTGGCGCACGATGGCATAGGCCATTGGCAACAGCGGCCCTTCGGCGATGCCCAGCAGGATACGCAGCGTCATCATGGTGTGATAAGAGCGCGTCATCCCCATCAGCACCATCAGTACGCCCCAGGTCACCATCATGCCAATCAGCACCTTGACCGGATTGAGCCGATCGCCAATGCCGCTCAACAGCATCGAAGAGAAGCCGTAGGAGAACAAAAAGGCGCTCATCAGCAGCCCGAGCCGGGTGGGATCAAAGCCGATGCCCATCGCCTGCTGAAACTCGTGGTCAGAAAACAGCGCAGCAATGCTGATCTTGTCGAAAAACGCCAGCAATACGCAGGCAAACAGGGCTGCCGGCACCGACCAACGCACGCTGGTTGGTGAATTTTCGGCAACAGCATCCCCCACCCGACCGCTGCGGGCGTCAATATCTTGCGTAGTCATAAAACGCTCCCTTTGGGTCGGGCGTTATTTCAACGCCATCAGAGAAAATTCCACATCCGCCAGTTGCTGCGGATCCAGTACCCGGCCGCTGGCCAGCCAGCGTTTACCCAGCTTGATGGTGCGCGCGTCGTTAAACGCCACCAGTTGCACCAGTTGCCGATCGGCATTCAGGGTGAAGAACAGTTGTGACTGCGGCGTACGGCGCACTATCTGGTGAACGCCGCCGGTAGGGACGCCCAGGATTTGGATATTGGCGTCGTATTGATCCGACCACAGCCAGGCAACATCATCGTAAGGTGCGGCAAACGCATCCAACATCGCGCAAGCGGTGCTGATCGCCTGATTCTGTGCGTAGGCCCAGGATTGCAGACACAGGCCGAGAGTGGGATGGCGCGCAACATCGCCTGCAGCAAAAATGGCCGGGTGGCTGGTACGCCCTTGCCCATCTACGACGATCCCGCCCTCAAGCTTCAGCCCGGCGCTGTGGGCCAGTTCCAGATTCAGTTCAACGCCAATGCCAACGACCACCAGGTCGAAGGACTGCGCAGCACTGCTGGCGCTGCCAATCCAGGCTTCACCCTCGCGATCTTCAAGCATGATTTCGCCGCAGTCGCAATGCACGGTGACGCCTTGCTGTTGATGCAGTTCCAACAATGCCTGGGAAACGCTAGCCCCTACGCTACGCATACACAGCGCGGGTTGGCGCTCAAACACCGTCACGTCAACACCCAGCTTGCGGGCAGAGGCGGCAATCTCCAGCCCGATCCAGCCACCACCCACAATCGCCAGCTTTTGGCATTGCTGTAGGCCCTGGCGCAGACGTGCCGCATCATCCCAGGAACGCAGTGTCATCACTCGCGGGTGCTTGGCCCAGTTGGCATCCGGCAGGCGTGGTCGGCCACCGGTGGCGATCAGCAGCTGATCGAACTGCAGCTGGCTGCCGTCGCTAAGCGTGACGATTTGCTGCTGCCCGTCGATGGCTTCGGCACGTAGCGGACGGTGCCAATCGATATTCATCCCGGCCACCACCTCCTCACTAAACAGGCGGCTGAGTGGCGCATTGCCATCCAACAGCGCCGCCTTGGAGAGCGGTGGGCGTTCGTAAAAATCATAAGGCTCGTCACTGATCACCGACAGCCTGCCGCTATAACCGCGATCGCGCAGCGTTTTCGCTGCCCAACCACCGGCCTGGCCGCCGCCGATAATGACAATGCCTGCACGGGTTGGTTGACTCATACCGCCCCCGGCTTCTTATGTTGGCGGCGGGTATCGTGATCGATACCGCCTTCGACCGCCCATTCGGTAAACGACACCAGCGAATGCTCCAGCTCACGCGGCTGCCAGTTTTCCGTCAGGTAGTCATCATTGGTGTAATACTCAAAGGCACCGCCGGTCGGGCTGTTGACGTACCAAAAATAAGCCGAGGAGATCGGGTGGCGGCCTGGGCCTATAAAGGTGCTCCACTGCTCTTTATTCATCGCGATGCCGCCGCCGATCACTTCATGGATATCGCGTACGGTGAAGGCGACATGGTTCAGGCCCCGTGGGCGGTTAGGCAGTTTCAGCAGGAACAGGTTGTGATGGCCACCGCGTGCCTGGGTGCGCAGGAAGACGGCGCGATCGATATAGCGGTCGGAAACCTGGAAACCGAGCAGATCGCAGTAGAAACGTTCGGTAGCAGCCAAATCCTCAACGAAGAACACTACGTGACCGATATTGACCGGCTCGGCTTTGGCATAAACCGGGCTAGGCTGGTCGATGCGGCGTACATCGCCCCATTGGTTGATCGGCGAAACGGGCAGCTCCACCGGTTGCTGCGCAGTAACGGCAAAACGCAGCGTCATACCGTTGGGATCGCGGCATTCCAACTCTTCGCCGACGTGGCGAAAGCCAGGCATCTGCGCCAACAGGGGTTGCAACGCAGCCAGCGCCGCAGGGCTTTCAACTGCCCAGGTCATACGGCGCAAGGTCGAACCTGCCTCAAACGCGGCCGGTAAGACCTCGCTGTCTTGCGGATACAGCACCACGCTAGCCCCGCTCAACGTGGTAAATTCACGGCGCGGTTCGCCCCAATGCTGTAGCGTTGGTTGCAGACCGAAGTCCTGCATAAACTTTTCGCACGTTGGCAGATCTTCAACGCCAAATTCCAGCTTTTCGATTCCGGTTATGCTCATTATTGTGCCTCACGTTCTCGCTGAATGCGTTTTTCAGGCATGATCGACCCCGGCCCATGAAGCTCATGAGTCTTATCCCTGCCTGAGTGATTGGTAGTGGGCGAATAGCTTCGCCCAGACAACAAAGCGTTTGGCTAGTTAGCCGACGTTAGCCTGCGGTGGTGCCCCCAACAGGCCGGAAATTTTCACCGAAGCGTCCCGGACTTCCATGCGCAACCGCTCGCGATCCGCCTTTGGGATCTCATCGGACGGCACCATAATGCTGACCACCGCCTCTACCCGCTGCTCGCGGTTAAAGATCGGATAGACGATCGAGGAAATGCCGTGGCGGTAGAAGGATTCGCCAATCACATAGCCACGGGCCTTATCCTGCTGCACCATCTGCCACAGCGCTTCGCGATTGGCCGGTGTCCCTGGAGCTGCATCGGGCAAGGCTTCATGCGGGAACAGGCGTTCAAACTCTTCCCGGCTGGTGCTGGTCAGCAGCATCCGGCCAAGCGAGGTACGGTGCACCGGTAAACGGGTACCCACGCTGACCTGGTTGATCTGCGAGCCAGCCGCGCTGACGCGGGCGATGTAGATCACATCATGCCCATCGCGGATCGCCAGATGGCTGCTGCATTGGCTGCGATCGCGCAGTTGCTCAATCACCGGTTGACCAGCCTGGGCCACGTCCAGCGAGGCGATATATTCAAAGCCCAGACGCAGCACTTTGATCCCCAACGCAAAGGTATTGGTGCGCGGATTGCGCTCCAAAAAACCTAGATGCTCCAGCGTTTGCACCACGCGGTAGGCGGTTGCCTTTGGCATATCGACCAGGCGATGTAATTCTGCAAAGGTCATTTCCCTATGCTGCTCGCCGAAGGCCAGCAGCAGTTGTAACCCGCGATCCAGCCCCGGGATCAGATATTTACACGCTTGGTCGTCTGCCATGTGTTGCTCCTAAATGTTTGCCTGTCCGTCAGGCGGTCAGTTAAACACAAAACCACCGTTGACCGGTATCAGTTGGCCGGTGACAAAATCCGCCAGCGGCGACAATAGATAGAGCACGCTACCGGTTACATCGTCCGGATGCTGTGCGCCTGCCAATGCCCGGCCCTGCTCGTAAAGCTGATGCCGTTCGACAGGGACGTATTCGGTGGCTTCAACGCGCGTCAGGCCCGGTGCAATGGCGTTGACGCAGATGCCCTGCGGCCCCAGCTCACGTGCCATGGAGCGGGTCATCGAGATGATCGCCCCTTTGCTCGCCACATAGGCCATCAGTTTGGGCGCGCCCCACAAGGCGGTATCCGAGGCAACATTGACGATTTTGGCATGCGGCGTTTGGGCTAATAATGGCACCGCCGCCTGACTCACCAACCAGGTCCCCCGCACGTTGACCTGCATGACCTTGTCCCACAGCTCAATGTCGTATTCCATCATGGTTTTGCCACCGACACCGGTTGCCATCGCGGCGTTGTTCACCAGCCCGTCGATCGCGCCGCCCTTGGCAATCGCACTGAACGCCGCAGTGATGGATTGCGGTGAAGCCAGATCGATAACCTGAGCTTCAACCTGTGCCCCCTGCTCACGCAGGCTGGCGGCGCTGTCCTGCAACTCCTCCGCCAGGATATCGCACATCACCACGCTGGCCCCGGCCTGAGCCACCGCAGCGGCAAAGCTGCGCCCCAGCCCACGCGCCGCTCCGGTGACTACGATACGCTTTCCTGCCAGCAAGCCGCTCACTGTGCCGCCTCCAGCTCGCTGAGCGTTGCCAGCTGCTTTTGTGCCTCTTTCTGCATCATACGGCGCAGGCGGGAGAGGCCCACGTCATGCTGATACAGGTATTCACGACCGCGCGCGTTCGGTGCCATGTTCTCCAGCACGATGCGATCCTGCTCCAGTACGTCCCAGTGCAGTTCTTCCAGACGGTTGCGGTACATAAAACGCCATGCGTCACGCTGCCAGTCTTTCACTTTGCGGATACGCCAGAAGAATACCCGGCAGTGATCTTTATCTTCCGGCACCACCATACCGATGATCCAGAAGTGGCCACCCGGCCCAAAACGCTTTTTGTAAGGGATCGACAGGCGCATCCAATAGGCACCGCTGCTGCCAAATTCGACCCAGTCAAAGTTCACGCCAATCTGGCCGTTCTTTTTAAAGATGAAACCGCTGTCGGTGGGTTCCAGCGCCATATCCGCCTTGCGATCCCCTTCCGCCATCGAATGTGATGAAGAGTGCAGGTAGGTGCCATGCATCGGATCCATCACGTTTTCCAATGCGTATTGATAGTTACAGTCCCAGCTGGCGGTACACAGGAAGTTACTGTAATTGGCCTCATCCGCCAGTTCCTGCGGGAAGCTCAGTTCGGCAGGCTGTTCGTCGGCGGTGACGCCGAAATACAGGAACACCGCACCGTAAGCCTCTTTCGCCGGGTAGGATTTCAGGCATTTTTGCCCTACCAGCGGGCAGCGGTCTACCGCTGGCACATCTTTAACCTCGCCATCGCCACCCACTTCAACGCCGTGATACCAGCAGGCAATACGATCGCCAAGGTTCCAGCCCATCGACAGGCGCGCGCCACGATGCGGGCAACGATCTTCCAGTGCGTGGATCGCCCCTTGTTTATCGCGCCACACCACAATCTGTTGTTCAAGACGGGTGATGCCCACCGGGTTGTTACCCACTTCCCAACTGGCCAATACCGGGTACCACATACCGCGCAGGCCCTGATCCAGATAGTCTTGTACCGTCTGCGCGGAGGATGCTGTGTTTGCTGTCATTGTCCTTCTCCCTGTGCGGCTCAGAAACCGTTGACGTGTAGGAATTCGCGGAACGTGGCTTCATTCCATGGCTGACCACTGCGATCGAACAGGCGACGCTGATTGAGCGCGCTGACGATCTGCTCCAGCTCCTCCGCCCCTTGCTCGAAGATCTCTTCCAGCGCGGCTACCAGCGCGGTTTCAAACCCGTCTGGCACGCGCGCCCGGGTTTGCCAGATCACATTCTGAAACTGGCCGGGTTGATGGATTTGGCCGTTGCCGCCCTCACGCGCCGGGATAACCTGTTGGGTATCCGGCAGCCAAGGGTTGAAATCGGTAATGTGCTGCATGCTTATTCCTCCGCGATAAAGGTGATTTGGATTTGATTGTCGATCACCCGGGTAGGGTAGGTTTGCAGATCACGGCCACCGGGTTCGCGCAGGCATTGGCCGCTACGCACATCGAACACCGCTTCGTGCAGTGGACACTCCACTTTTCCGTCATCGACAAACCCTTGGCTGAGCAAGGCATAGGCATGCGGACAGACGTCTTCCAGCGCGTAATATTGACCGTCGATCAAATAGACGCCGACCTCTTTTCCCTCAATATTGGCGGAGAAAGGAAAATCCTCTTTAACCTGAGACACTTCGCACACGTTCTTCCAGCTCATTGCTTCTGTCCTCTATCTGATTGTTTCATATATGAAACTCAGTTTCTTATTTAATACAGTCACTATAGATATGGCGAATCTTTCGTCAAGCCAGCAAAGGGAAGAATGTTAATGATTGGTTATTTTAAAGTTACAACTGCGGAGTGGATCACGAAAAAATGCACTGGGGGTGAAAACAAAGCAAAACGGCCCCAGTCATCAAGACTGAGGCCGTTTAATCCGTAGTGATTGGCAGAAAACGCCGACTTAGCGCCCTTTCTTCTTGCGCCCTGGCTGAGCAAAACGCTTACGCGCCGGTGCGTGACTGCCCGCTTTATCCGCAGTTTTCTGCCCGCCGCTCACCGGTTTTTTTACCGCAGGCTTGGGCTTGGCCGCTTTCTTGGTCGGTTTGGCCTCTGAGGACGAGTCCTCGATCAACTTAAACAACTCAACCAGTTCGTCGTCCGTCAGATCGCGCCATTCCCCTAACGGCAGCCCGGACAGGCTCACGTTCATGATGCGGGTGCGCTCCAGCTTGGTCACCTCATAACCGAAATGCTCGCACATGCGGCGGATCTGGCGGTTAAGCCCCTGCACCAGTACGATACGGAACACAAAGGGAGCTTCTTTCTTCACCTTGCATTTCTTGGTCACCGTGCCCAGCATCGGCACTCCGGCACCCAAACCACGGATAAAATCGTCGGTCACCGGTTTGTTAACCGTGACCAGATATTCTTTCTCGTGGTCGTTACCGGCACGCAGGATCTTGTTCACCAGATCGCCATGGTTGGTGAGGAAGATCAGTCCCTGTGAATCTTTATCCAAGCGTCCAATCGGGAAGACACGGGTGCTGTGGTTGACGAAATCGACAATATTGTCTTTCTCACCGTCTTCGGTGGTGCTGACGATCCCCACCGGCTTGTTCAGCGCAATAAAAATCAGGTTGTCTTCGTTACGGGGTTCAATCAGCTGCCCGTTAACCTTGACCACGTCGCCAGCGAATACCCGATCGCCGAGCGCCACGCGCTTACCGTTGATAAAAACATTGCCCTGTTCGATGTAACGATCGGCATCGCGACGCGAGCAGATACCGCTCTCGCTAATATATTTGTTGAGGCGTATAGATGGTTTAGTCAGCACGGTTCCTCCGTAAACGCGAAATACACTTTATCTTCACGGCAATATTTTCATGATGGGGTGCGGAAGATTCGGGGCGCAGCATACAGCGCCCCTCCCCATCCAGCAATCTGACTATGCCTGCTTTTTGGACGCTTGTAGATACAACATTTCCAGGCCCAGCGTTGCCGCTGCCAGTGCGGTGATCTCAGACTGGTCGTAAGCCGGAGCCACTTCTACCACATCCATGCCGACAATGTTCAGTGACTGCATACCACGCACCAGTTTCAGGGCGCGATCGGAGGTCAGGCCGCCGATCACCGGGGTGCCGGTACCAGGTGCGAAAGCCGGATCCAGGCAGTCGATATCGAAGGTGAGATAAACCGGCATATCGCCAACAATCTGTTTGATCTGCGCCAGCAGATCGTCCACGCCACGATCGTTAACCTGTGCAGCATCCAGTACGGTGAAACCGTTGTCACGATCGAACTCGGTACGGATACCGATCTGCACCGAATGGTTGGGGTCGATCAGGCCTTCGTTCGGCGCATGGAAGAACATGGTGCCGTGGTCAAACTTGCTGCCGTTGGCATAGGTATCGGTATGGGCATCGAAATGCACCAACGCCATTTTGCCAAAATGCTTGGCATGCGCGCGCAGCAGCGGCAGCGTAACGAAGTGGTCACCACCGAAAGAGAGCATGCGTTTGCCGGCTGCCAGCAGTTTTTCTGCGTGCGCCTGCAGCTTGTCGCTCATATCCTGGGCATCACCAAAGTTGAATACCACGTCACCACAATCGACCACGTTCAGACGATCGCGCAGATCAAAGTTCCACGGCCAGCGCGCCCCTTCCCATGCCAGATTGGTAGAAACCTGGCGGATCGCCGCAGGGCCATGACGCCCACCGGCGCGGCCGGAGGTAGCCATATCAAAAGGAACACCGGTGATCACCCACTCTGCATCGCTATCGTAAGGCATAAAATTCAGCGGAAAGCGCAGGAAACCAAAGGCGTTGGACACTAAGGAATTATCGGGCTGATGGCCTAAGGTACTCATATTTACCCTCATTTTTCAACGGTTCGCCCGTAGCCGGACGCTTGGGCGGTAGCAAAAAAAAATCCCTCCCGCGTCGTTAGCCCGACGAGAAAGGGATTTATTCGATGTCTGTTTCAATGGGTAGATTATCGCCGCAATTGGTTCACTCTTCAAGGTACTCGTCATTACCAAGTATAGAAGAGACAACCTGTCATCAGTTAACCAATAGCGGCTCTGTGCGATATTGCACCGGGAACAGCCGTTGTAACTGTTTTATCTTCGGTAAATCATTCACCACGATATAGGGCTGATCCGGGTTAAGGGTGAGATAGTTTTGGTGGTAAGCCTCGGCAGGATAAAAATGACCATTGTCCTCAATGCGGGTCACCAGTGGTTTGGCAAAGCGCTTGCTGGCATCCAGCTGTGCAATATAAGCCTTGGCAACCTGCTGTTGTGACGCCGTCAGTGGGAAAACGGCTGAGCGATATTGCGTGCCACTGTCCGGCCCTTGGCGATCGAGCTCGGTTGGGTTATGTGCTACCGAAAAATAGATTTGCAGCAGTTGGCCATAGGTAATCTGCTGTGGATCAAAGGTGACCTGCACCGACTCTGCATGGCCGGTATCCCCTCCACTGACGGCCTCATAATTAGCCGTTTGTGCCGCACCTCCGGTATAACCGGATATGGCATTGGTCACGCCTTTAACATGTTGGAACACCCCTTGTACGCCCCAGAAACAACCACCGGCAAAGATCGCGGTTTCCGAGCGCGATGTCGTCGGCGCTTCGTCTATTACCGGCGCAGGGATCGCTACCGCCGCCTCGGCATCACCAAGTGGCCAAGCCACGCTCTGCAAACAGAATCCGGCGGCAACCACTATCGCGCCCCATATGCCGTATTTACCTAGCGATGGTAGCGTTTTGTCTACGTTTCTCATGTTATTCCTCACTATTCTGGTTAGGCAGAGCTTGGCGTGAACAGCATGGCGATGCCATTCATGCAGTAGCGCAAACCGGTGGGTTGCGGGCCATCGTCAAATACGTGCCCCAAATGCCCACCGCAGCGGCTGCAATGCACCTCTTCGCGAACCATGCCCAGCGTTCGATCCTTACGCGTCGCCACCGCCTGTTCGAGGGGTTGCCAGAAACTGGGCCAGCCGGTATGGCTGTCAAACTTGGTGTGGGAAGAAAACAGCGCCTGTTGGCAACCCGCACAGGCAAACTGACCATCGCGGTGCTCATCGTTAAGCGGGCTGCTGTAAGGAGGCTCAGTGCCTTCCTCGCGCAAAACCGCATATTGGCTGGCAGAGAGCCGTTGCCGCCATTGCTCTGCGGTATAGTTGACGGCAAACGTCTCCGCCATCGCCGAACGAGAAAAAAGGGCAGGCAGCACGCCCACGGCATAGGCCACAGAGAGTGCCCCGCCGCCCAGAATAAAATACCGTCTGTTGATCATCATCGTTACCTCTGGTGCTATTCACCGACAATGACAAACTACAGAGAAAGTCGTGACCAAATCCTCACGGAGAGTTCACAAATTTGTGATAACTGGGAACGCTGCATTAATACGTTGAAAGTTTAAATGGAATTTCTAATTTGGCGGGGTAAGGGCTAAGAGGGAAAAATGAAGGAGCGCAGCCTCTGCCGCGCCCTGGATAGGAAGTATGTCAGCCTATCGGCATAACTTACTCATCTTCGAGATAAGTATAGCCATACAGACCAGCCTCGAACTCTTCGACAAATTGCGCCTGCAACTCCGCGTCAAGATCGGTTTCTTTCACCTGATCGCGGAATTTAGCCAGCAGCGCGATCGGATCGAGCTGCACGTATTCCAGCATGTCGGCTACGCTATCGCCTTCATCAGACAGCTCGGTTTCTACGCTGCCATCAGGGAACACAAACACATCCACCGACGCCGTATCGCCAAACAGGTTGTGCATATTGCCCAGGATTTCCTGATAGGCACCAACCATAAAGAACCCCAGCAAAGGCGGGTTTTCCGGATCGTACGGCGGCATCGGCATGGTAGTGGCTACGCCGTCACCATCAATATAGTGATCGATGGTGCCATCGGAGTCACAGGTGATATCCAGCAATACCGCACGGCCTTCCGGCGGCTTGTCCAAGCCTTCCAACGGCAAGACCGGGAACAGTTGGTCGATACCCCAGGCATCCGGCATCGACTGGAACAGTGAGAAGTTGACGTAGAACTTGTCCGCCATCCGCTCCTGCAATTCATCAATGATTGGCCGGTGCGCGCGATTGCTCGGATCGAGCTGCTGCTGGATCTTGTTACAGATATTCAGATACAGCTGCTCGGCATAGGCACGCTTGGTCAGATCCAACATACCATGGGCATACTGGGTATGCACATCGTGCAGATCCATCTGGCTATCGTGCAACCATTCACGCAGCGAACGACGGTTTTCCGGCTCGTTCATTTCCTGCCAGGTTTCCCACATGCTTTCCAGCGCGCGCGGCGCATCTTCGACCGGAGGAACCGGCTCACAGAATTCGTTGCGCTCAACGCCAATAACGTTGGAAACCAGCACCGTATGGTGGGCAGTTACGGCACGGCCAGACTCGGTGATCACCGTTGGATGCGGCAGGCCATGCTCATTACAGGCATCACCGATCCCCCAAATCACGTTGTTGGCATATTCATTCAGGCCATAGTTGACCGAACAGTCGGACTGCGAACGGGTGCCTTCATAATCCACACCCAGGCCGCCACCTACGTCGAAACATTGAATGTTTACGCCCAGCTTATGCAGCTCGACATAGAAACGCGCAGACTCACGTACGCCAGTGGCGATATCGCGAATATTGGCCAACTGAGAACCCAGGTGGAAATGCAGCAATTGCAGGCTATCCAGGCGGCCCGCTTCACGCAGGGTCTCCACCAGCTTCAATACCTGAATGGCGGCCAGACCGAACTTGGATTTCTCGCCACCGCTCGACTGCCATTTACCTGCCCCTTGTGAGGCCAGGCGGGCACGCACGCCCAGGCGTGGTACGACATTCAGGCGCTCAGCTTCTTCCAGCACCATCTGGATTTCCGACATCTTCTCGATCACCAGGTACACTTTGTGCCCCAGCTTTTCACCGATCAGCGCCAGACGAACATATTCACGGTCTTTGTAGCCATTACAGACGATCACCGAGCGGGTCATACCGGCGTGGGCCAGTACCGCCATCAGTTCCGCCTTGGAACCGGCTTCCAGCCCCAGTGGTTCACCGGAGTTGACCAGTGATTCAATCACGCGACGGTGCTGGTTAACCTTGATCGGGTAAACCAGGAAGTAGCCACCTTCATAGCCGAAGGATTCACGCGCACGTTTGAACGCGGCGTTAATGGAACGCAGGCGATGCTGCAAGATCTGCGGGAAGCAGAACAGGGCTGGCAGGCGCTGTCCATCTTTTTGGCGCTCTTTCACCAACTCGGCGAGATCGACGCGCGCATGCGGGACGTCTGGGTCCGGGCACACGCTGATGTGGCCCAGCTCATTGACGTCAAAGTAATTGTTGCCCCAGTAGGCGACGTTATAAGTGCGCAGCATCTTGCTGGCATTACGATCATTCATGGCAACCTCCTGCATGGAGCGTAAAGATAAATTATCACCCGCTACTGACGGGCGTTGGATCGGCATATCTTCAGACATTACTCGCCTCACCTTGCATACTGACGATATAGTCAGCCACTATCGCAGCTACAACCCGCGAGAACAACCCGGAAACACCCCATTTTAGCAGTGAATTCACCTGCCGTTCGTGGTCAGCGATCGGTTTATACCCAATAGATTTATTGTAAGACACCCTGTTCAAACCTCGTGAATCGGGTAAAGAATCATCCCACAGTTGGCTGCAGGCTACCCTTGTTCAGTGCTTCAGACAGCCGTTAACCGGCCCGAGAATCCTGAGTGGCGCCCAGATGTGTGTAACATCGGGTAGATGGCGTAGAGACAAGACGGGAAATAGCACAAGAATGCGCGCCAGAACGGCACTGCTGTTGAGAACCAACAACCAGTAGACAACGGATCATTAATCCAACCACCTCCACGCATGCCGCTCGCGATGAACGACAAAGCCTCTATATAGTATAAGAACGTGAACGTTCAATGAAGCGGCGGCCCCATCATTGGGTACCTACGGTAGATCATGGCGCGGCGTTGCCGGGTTTACAGAAAGTTTCAATTTTCTGCAACACGCTGTGCACCAAATGAACCGCGCGCGCAGTTTATACCGGACCCCCGGGCAAAATGCAAAATGAAAATTCGCCAGAAACTGTTTCAAGCGATGAAAATGGCGGCAAGCGGTTTGCCCAAAAGAGCGTTAGAGCAAAAAATTGCTGGCAATCCGGCTAAAGGCTGACCTAAAATAGACGTCCAGATGTTAATCCATCTATACTGATTAACCGATAAACTGCTTAACGGCTTTGCCTGAGGGGCGTTGCAGGATGCATCTCGCCATCAGCGGAAGACCCTTCGCTTTGATGCCCGGATCTCCAGCGCTGTGCAGTAATTTCCAACCCGTCTTTTGCAAGGTAAAGAACACCATGGCTAAACACCTCTTCACGTCCGAATCTGTTTCCGAAGGACATCCGGATAAAATTGCCGATCAAATCTCGGATGCCGTTCTTGATGCCATCCTGGAACAGGATCCAAAAGCCCGCGTAGCCTGCGAAACCTACGTGAAAACCGGCATGGTGCTGGTTGGCGGCGAAATCACCACCAGCGCCTGGGTCGATATCGAAGAGATCACCCGTAAAACCGTACGTGAGATTGGCTATGTCCATTCCGATATGGGCTTTGATGCCAACTCCTGTGCCGTATTGAGCGCCATCGGTAAACAGTCACCGGATATCAACCAGGGTGTTGACCGAAGCGATCCGCTGGAGCAAGGGGCTGGCGATCAGGGCCTGATGTTCGGTTATGCCTCCAATGAAACCGACGTGTTGATGCCTGCGCCAATCACTTACGCCCACCGTCTGGTTCAACGCCAGGCCGAAGTGCGTAAAAATGGCACCCTGCCTTGGCTGCGCCCAGACGCCAAAAGCCAGGTCACGTTCCAGTATGACGATGGCAAAATCGTCGGCATCGATGCCGTGGTGCTGTCCACCCAGCATTCCGATGATATCGCGCTGAAAGATCTGCAAGAAGCGGTGATGGAAGAGATCATCAAGCCGGTACTGCCAGCCGAGTGGCTGACCGCAGGCACCAAATACCACATCAACCCAACCGGCCGTTTTGTTATCGGTGGCCCAATGGGTGACTGTGGTCTGACCGGTCGTAAAATCATCGTTGATACCTACGGTGGCATGGCCCGTCACGGTGGCGGCGCATTCTCCGGCAAGGATCCTTCCAAGGTTGACCGCTCTGCGGCCTATGCAGCACGCTACGTGGCAAAAAACATCGTGGCCGCGGGTCTGGCAGATCGCTGTGAGATCCAGGTGTCCTACGCTATCGGCGTGGCAGAACCAACCTCCATCATGGTGGAAACCTTCGGCACCGAGAAGATCTCGACCGAGCAACTGACCCTGCTGGTGCGTGAGTTCTTCGATCTGCGCCCATATGGCCTGATCCAAATGATGGACCTGCTGCAACCGATCTACCGTGAAACCGCAGCTTACGGCCACTTTGGCCGCGAACACTTCCCATGGGAAGCGACCGACAAGGCTGCCCAACTGCGTGAAGCGGCTGGTTTGAAGTAAGCCTGAGCGTTAGACGTAACAACGGCGAGCCTGAGGCTCGCCGTTTTCGTTTGTAGATGGGTGCTCGTAGATCTGCACGCTTACAACCAACGGGCGGGAGCTAGCCCCCGCCGTTGGGTTGCCTTACCGTTCGGATCCGTAGGCCAAAATGGCCGCAACCTCCGTGTTGCCCGATCGAATGCGCAGCTCACAAAGCTTGCTGCGCGTTATCCATACCAACAAGATTACGGTGGTACAGATAACGACCAGTTTTACGATATCTCCTCTGTTTGGCATCATGCCTCCTTATCCTTGCCTCGCGGCGAGTAAGAAGCTAACCTAACGTTGTTCGGCGTTAGAGTTGGCCTCGGGTTGATATTATCGACCTGGGGCTTTTCTCTTTGTACCTTTCGCTCAGGCTCCAGATACAAAGATCCAGAGCACCCACCCGCAGTATATTCACCTCACCAGCCCGACTGGCGGCCGTTTTACCCCTAACTTTCAACTTTGCGCAGTGCCACGCAATGCATTGTAACGGCCTGAAAAAACCAAGGGCCCAGCAATGCTGAGCCCTTGGTGGCAAAGGTGGGAACCCGAGATAGTCTACGAAGTTTGCTTACGCAGCAGATAGACAAAGTACGGCGCGCCAATAAAGGTCGCCAGCAGCCCTGCGGGGATTTGGTAAGGGAACATCACCATCCGGCCACACCAGTCCGCAAACACCATCAGCAGGCCGCCTAGCAGCGCAGCAATCACCATCTGCGGCAGCGCCCGGCGGAATCCCAACATGCGGGCCATATGCGGTGCCATCAGGCCAATAAAACTCAGCGGCCCGACGGTTAGCGTCGCCATCGCCGTCAGCGTTGCCGCCAGCAGCAAAATGCTCAGCCTGGTCGGCGTCAGGGCAACCCCTACGGAACGCGCTGTAGCGCCGCCCAACGGCAGAATTGTCAGCCAACGTCTGCACAGCGGGGCCAACACTATCAACACGCCAGCAATCGCCGCCGTACGTATTGCCTGCGGGGCATCTACCGAGTAGGTAGAGCCGGAGAGCCACACCAACAGCCCCCCCATACGGGGATCGCCACTGGCCAACAGCAGGAAAATGGTCGTGCTAAAGGCGGTGCTGAGGGCGATCCCCGCCAACAGCATGCGTTCGGTAGAGAATCCGCCGCGCCCAGCCGCAATCATGATGATCAACAGCGTAGCCGCCGCCCCCAGACTCCCGGCGGGTAACAGCCACATAAAAGCATCACCAGGGACGATAAACAGCATCATCACCACGCCGAAAGCCGCGCCGGAACTGATCCCCAGCACTTCCGGGCTGGACATCGGGTTACCGGTCAGTTTCTGGATCAGCGTTCCGGCTACCGCCAGCATCATCCCGGCCGCCAGGGCAGAAACCACTCGTGGCCAGCGCCAAGGCATCAGCGCCTGTAATTCACCGCCTACGCTCCAGTGCCAGCCGTGGGGGTTTTGCCCAAACATCAGCGCCACCGCAATCCCGGCCAATAGTAAAACGCTCCCCAGCAGGATCCATATCGGCAAGTTGCCACGTTCGACAGGCACTTTGTCGCCTAAGTCCATCGGCGGAGGGGTTGCGCTGCTGCGTAAGCGTGGTAACAACCAAAGCAGCAACGGCGCACCAATCAGTGCCGTCGCCGCACCGGTCGGGATTTCACGCCATACCAACGTCAGCCAGATCATCACCTGATCGGTCAACCACAGCAGCAATGCCCCCAATAGTGGAGCCAACATCATGCGGTGGACCAAACGGCGAGCTCCCAGCATCTTGGCCATCAACGGGGCAAATAGGCCGATAAAACCGATCACGCCGACCGCATTGACCAACATGGCGCTGAACACAATCGCCACCGCCAACGCGGCAAAGCGCGACATTGCCAGGCCCAGGCCCAGATTACGTGCCACACCGTCGTCCAGCCCTAACAGCGTTAATGGGCGGATCAATAACGCGGCCAGTACGGCAACCAGCAGCAAGCGCGGCAGGATAAACTGCACCGTCCCCCAATCCTGCTGATTTAGCGCTCCGGTGCTCCACAGGAACAGGCCTTGCAACCGATCGTAATTGAACAACGCCAGCAGGCTATTGACCGCCCCGCAGTACAGGCCAAGTACCAGACCGGCCAGAATCAACGTCACGGGCGACATCCGTTTGCCCCAGGCAACGCCGAACACCAGCCCGCCGACCACAATGGCACCGACCATCGCCGCCAGTTGTCGGGTCAATTCGCCCCCAGGCAGCATCCACAGCGTGGCAATCGTCAAGCCTAGCTGAGCCCCGGCAGCCACGCCGAGCGTGGCGGGTTCCGCCAAAGGATTGCGTAATACCTGCTGAAACAGTACGCCGACCAATCCCAGTCCGGCACCCACCAGCAACGACACTGACAGGCGTGGCAACAGGCTGTAGTGGAACAACATCTGATCGACATTGTCGATATCTGGCTGTACCAACGCCTGCGACCACTGGTTCCACGGCAGTTGATGCAACAGGTTGAAGAGCGTCAGGCTACCCGCCGCGGCCAGCAATAACAGAATCAGCGCTATCGGCAAGATACGCAGGCGTGTACTCATGAGCGAGTCTCCTGCGCCTGCTCCAGCAAGCGGCAAAAACGCATGGCCGACAGCGTGGCGCCGTAGAACCACACCGCTGGCACCTGCCGCAGTTGGCCCTGGCGGATAAACGGTAAGGCCTGCCACAACGGCGTCTTGCTGACCTTATCCATCATGGCTTGATTACCGTGATCGAGATAAATCGCTCGCGCATTTTTTATTGCCGCCAGACGTTCGATCCCCACCACCGAGGTCCCCCAGAAGTTGGTTTCCCCCTGCCAGGCATTCTCAATGCCTAGCTGATCCATCACTTCCTGAAACAGGCTCTTCTGGCCGATCACCAACACGTGCCGAGGATCGAGCAAAGCAAACAGCAGCAGCGGCTGTTGCCGATACCCCGCCAGGCGGTTACGCGCCTCTCGCATAAACGCATCAAACTGTTGCAGATGCTGGGTAGCCCGCGCTTCCAGACCTATCCGCTGTGCCAATTGCAGCAACGAGTTTTTGCCCACGGTGAGCGGTCTACCGCTGCCGTCGTTAAAGCCAAACTCCATCGTCGGGCCGATAGGCTGCAGTTTTTGTGGCGTAGGGCCATAGCCTTTGGAAAGCAGGATCAGAGAAGGTTTGAGCTGCTGCAACAGCTCCAGATTAGGTTCGGTACGTTGACCGACGTCGATCACCGAGTCCGGCAACCGAGGATCTTGTACCCACAGGTTGTAGTTGTGGATATCGGCAACCGCCTGCGGCATCACGCCCAGTGCGATCAGTAGCTCGACCGGTAGCCACTCCAATGCCGCGATACGGGTGATATCGGGTAAACCTGTCGCACGCGACGGTAAAGAAAACAACAGAGGCGATAACGCCATCGCCGTTAATAAACGCCGGCGCAGCGGGTCATGATGAAAATCGGCAGAGATAGGCATTAATAAACGAAGCTCACTGGTGCACCGCCACTTGGATGCGGCAATATGCCCATCGGGATGCCGTAGATCTGTTCCAGCACCGGCCCTTGCATCAGTTCGAGCGATGACCCTTGGGCAATCATTTCGCCGCCGCGTAGCGCCACCAGATGGTCGCAATATCGAGCCGCCATGTTGATGTCATGCAGCACTGCAATCACCGTCAAGCCGCGCTCGTGGCTCAGGCGTTGGATCAACGCCAGCACTTCAACCTGATGGGCAATATCCAACGCCGAGGTCGGTTCATCCAGCAATAGACAACGGCTATCCTGCGCGACCATCATCGCCAGCCAGGCCCGTTGACGTTCACCGCCGGAGAGGCTGTCTACCAGGCGGTTGGCAAAGGATTTGAGCCCCACCAGCCCGATCGCCTCTTCTACCAGCTCGCGATCGCCGACCTTGAAACGGCCTAACGCGCCGTGCCACGGGTAGCGCCCGATGGCGACCAGTTCGCGCACCGTCATCCCTTCCGCTGCTGGCAATTGCTGCGGCAGGTAGGCCACTTGACGAGCAAAAGCTTTGCTGTCCCATCGGCCCAGCGGTTGCCCGTTAAGCAGCGCCTGGCCGGAGGTAGGATTTTGGTGACGACCGAGGATTTTCAGCAACGTGGATTTGCCGGAGCCATTATGCCCAATCAATCCACACACTTTGCCTTGAGGAAAGGCCAATGATAGCGGCTGTAACAACACCCGCCCTGGCACGGCAAAGCTAACACGGTCGAGCTGGAACGTAGCATCGCGATTAAGGTGTTTATCCTGCATAGGCCCTGCTTGGCAGGGAGCGACCAAAGGCCGCTCCCGTTAGCCGATTAGAAACTGAAGGTTGCCGTGGCGACCACTTGACGTTCTGCACCCCAGAAACAGCCATAGGTGGCGAAACAGCTAGAGACATACTCTTTATCAAACAGGTTGTTAACGTTAAGCGCAACGGAAGAACCAGGCAGGTTGAAGCGCGCCAAATCATATTTGATCACGGTATTCCACACGGTGTAGTCCGGCACTTTGAAGGTGTTGGCTTCGTCACCATAGGTTGAGCCCGTATAACGTACACCCGCGCCCAGCGTCAGGCCACTCAATGCGGTTTCGTGGAAGGTGTAATCCCCCCACAGCGAGGCCATATGCTTAGGAATGATCGCTGGCGTATTGCCCCGGTTGGTGGTGTCTTCGGTGTATTCAGCATCGGTATAGGTATAGGACGCCAGCAGGTTGACGTTAGCCGTCAGCGCCGCTTTGCCTTCCAACTCTACGCCGCGAGAGCGGATCTCCCCGGTTTGCTGTTGGAACCAACCTTTATCGGCATGCTCAACATCCGTGACCAGGTTATTTGACTTGGTCAATTGGTAGATGGCAACGGTGGCAGAGACGGGGCGATCTTTTGGCATGTACTTCACGCCAGCTTCATACTGTTCGCCTTTGGAAGGCACGAAGGCTTTGCCGTCATAACCTGCGCCCACGTTCGGCTCGAAGGATTGTGCGTAGCTGACATACGGCGAGATGCCGTTGTCGAACAGATAGTTCAGGCCAATACGATTGGTTGACTGGTGGTCTTTCTGCTCGCTATAAGGAACCGTTGCCGTTTCGGTGCGATCTTCGACGGTGCTCTTAGCCCAGTCGTAACGCGTACCGGCCGTCAGGATCCATTGGTTCCACTCGGCCTGTTCCTGCAGGTAAATACCCGTCTGCCGTTGGCCATTGACCTTACTGGTTGGATTTAACGCACCCTTGGTATAATTCCCAAACTGCGGGTTGGCTAGATCCAGTGGACTGGCCACTCCCCAACCGCCCTGAATATCATTGCTCATGCGCATAAAGTCTACGCCAGCCAGCAGCGTATGATCCACGCGGCCAGTGGCAAACTTGGCCTGGCCCTGAGTATCGACGCTGAAGTTATTCAGGCGTTCATCCGAAGCGATATAGTTACGGTTCAGAGTGGTATTGTCGGCGTTTACGCCGGTGCCATAGATATTGTTCTGGTTGGTGTGCAGCTGCATATAGCGCAGGTTCTGGCGTACGGTCCAGGTATCATCGAAATCATGAGAGAAACTGTAACCAAACATCCGCGTCTGGCGCGAATAGAAGTTACTCTTTTCACCTTCATTGAAGCTGGTTGGCAGTTTGCCATAAGGCGCGTTGACCACCGTTCCCTGCATCGGCAACCAGCCGTAGTAGCCAAGGTTAGGATCGTTTTGCAGGTAAGAATACAGCGTCAGGTTAGTATGCTCATCAGGCTGCCAACTGAATGAAGGCGCAATGGTATAGCGTTTTTCCTTGGCCATCTCCTGCTGAGCGTCTGCGTCTTTGGCCAACCCGGTCAGGCGGAAGGAATACTTGCCGTCATCATCCAACGCATTGCTGAAATCAAAGCCAGTCTGGAACAGGTTATCTGTCCCCATTTTAAATTGGATTTCTTTCAGCGGTTCCGTGGTTGGGCGCTTGCTGATCAGCGAAATAATCCCACCAGGGCTGCTTTTACCGTAAAGCACGGAAGAAGGCCCGCGCAGCACTTCGGCCCGCTCCAGGAAATAAGGATCGATTACCGCTTCGTTAAAATAGTCGCCTTGCAGCTTCAAACCGTCCAGATAGATATTCTGGTTGACCGAGCCAAAACCACGAATATAAACCGCATCATAGACGTTGGAACTACCACGGCTGCCTACCATTACACCTGGGGTGAAGCCTAACGCTTCTTTCACCGAGGAAGGCTGCATAACGTCCATTTGTTCACGCGTAACCACAGACACCGATTGAGGGGTCTTCACCAGCGGCGTATCCGTTTTGGTGCCGGTCGCGCTGCGTTTCGCCACGATGGTGCCAACTGGGCCCCAAGCGCTTTCCTGTGAAGCACCACCGCTGCCGCCCCCTACCACCGTAATAGTATCAGCATCCGCGGCAGCCGTCGTCTGAGCTGCAACCGCAGGCAAGGTTAGCGAAGCCGCGATTGTGGCAGCCAAAACGCTTACGGGGAACAAGCCTGATTTGGCTGGTGATGTGGAATGACGCTTGGTCGGCATGTCTGGTTTCTCTGATGTGGTTTGATAACGAATGTGAACGATAATAATTATTATAAGCGCGGCATTTTATGCAGAAGGCTAATGGAACTGCAAGCGTATTTCGGCCGTAAAAAGGCTATGGGATTGGTGCGGTAACTGCATTAACCGAGTGGAAATAAAATCAACGCCAAACAGAAGAAAGCCCGTAACAGAACGCTACGGGCTTGATAACACGGTAAAATCAAATAATAAATATGCTTAACATAACGGCTGGGGTTTATTTGCCAAACATATCTTTAATCCAGCCAGCAACGCCGTCGGCATCTTTCTGTTCGCCGGCTTGCTGCTGTTGAGTTTGTTGCTGCTCGGCCTGGCTTGCCTGGCATAGCCCCTGTGGGTTTTCAGTCCAAACCGGGATGGTGCGCCAACTGCTGCCACCACAGATAAAGTTACCGGCCGAATCAATACCCATCTGGCTAATGCCTTCCGGTTGTTGCAGCTTCAGCACCAACGGCGTCTGGTTTTCCAGATAGCGGCGATACAGCGTCAAGGCACCGTTGGCACCGGTCAGCTTGGCCGGGCCGTTATTGTCACGCCCTACCCAGGCAATCGCTACTTCCTTACCGTCGATACCGGCAAACCAACTGTCACGCAGATCGTTAGTGGTACCGGTTTTAGCGGCCAGGTTGTAATTAGGGAACTTGACCGACAGCGAACGGGAAGTCCCGCGCGCCACACCCTGCTGCATAGCATACAGCGTCAGGTAAGCCGCCTGCGCTGGCACCATACGTTCCGCCTGCGGGAAGCTCTGATACAACGCTGTACCGTCTTCCGCAATCACCGAACGCACGGCAGACAGCGGCGCACGGTTACCCCCGCTGGCGATGGTCTGGTATTCCTGTGCCACTTCCATCGGCGTCAGGCCGATGGCCCCCAGCAACATGGAAGGCACCGGAGTGATCGCCGATTTAGGAATACCCAACTTTTGCAGGGTAGCGCTAATTTGATCCAACCCCACCGACATGCCCAGATTGACCGTTGGCACGTTGAGCGAGTTGGCCAACGCATCCACCAGCATCACCCGACCACGGAACTGGCGATCGTAGTTATTCGGCTGCCACGAGCTGCCGTTCGGCAGTTTGATCGACAACGGCTGATCCGCCAGCCAGGTATTGAGCCGATACTTATCCGGTTCCGACAGCGCGGTCAGATAGGTTGGCGGCTTGGCCAGTGACCCTACCAAACGGCGCGCCTGCAGCGCACGGTTAAAGCCGGCAAACTGAGGATCGGCACCGCCCACCATGGCACGAACCTCTCCGGTAAAGCGATCGACAATCACCATCGCCGCTTCCAGATCGTTCAGATGACGCGCCGCACGCAGCGCCGGGATACCGTCTTCCACCGCCTTCTCAGCCGCATCCTGTGAAACCGGATCCAGCGTAGTGAAGATCTTCACGCCGGAAAGATCGTTAACCTTGTCACCCAGCTTGGCCTGCAACTCCTGGCGCACCAGCTGCATAAACGCAGGCTGCGGTGAGATCACCCCACCTTTCGGCTGTACGCCCAGCGGACGAGCGCTCAGCATGTTATACAGCTCAGCGTCGATCACGCCCTGGTTCTGTAACAGCTTGAGCACCAGGTTACGGCGCTCCAGCGCCAACTTTGGGTTACGCCAAGGGTTATACAGCGAGGCCCCTTTCACCATGCCCACCAGCAGCGCCTGTTGATCCAGACTCAGTTCATCGACCGGGCGACCAAAGTAGTACAGGCTGGCCAACGGGAAGCCACGGATCTGATCGCTGCCGCTCTGGCCGAGATACACCTCGTTCAGATACAGCTCCAGAATACGGTCTTTGCTATAACGGTAATCCACCAGCAAGGCCATGTAGGCTTCGTTAAGCTTACGCCACAACGAACGCTCGTTGGTCAGGAACAGGTTTTTTACCAGTTGCTGAGTCAAGGTACTGCCGCCCTGCACCGCACGCCCGGCGGTCAGGTTGGCCACCACGGCACGGCCAATGGAGTAGAAGCTGATACCATCATGCTCGTAGAAATGACGGTCTTCGGTAGCGATCAGCGTGTCGACCAGCAGATCTGGGAAACCAGAGCGCGGCACAAACAGGCGTTGCTCGCCATTCGGCGATTGCAGCATGGTGATCAGGCGCGGATCGAGGCGGAAGAAGCCAAAGTTACGCTGATTTTCCATGTTGACGATTTTCGCCAGACTATTGTTTTGGAAATCGAGGCGGGCGTGGATCTGGCCTTCTTTGCCATCCGGGAAATCAAACGGGCGGCGCAGCATCTCGATGCTGTTGGCCTGCACGGTAAACTCCCCTGGCCGGGTCATACGGCTGACCTGGCGATATTGCATCCCCTCCAGCAGGGCGACCATTTCCTTTTTGCTATACGGCATACCCGGCTCAAGGTTAACCATGCGGCCATACACCGCCGCCGGTAACTGCCAGACTTTGCCATCGATGCGGCTACGGATCTGGGAATCCAGATAAACCCCGTAGATCGCCAGCAGCACCGCAATCACCAGGAACAGTTTTATCAGCAAGCCGAGCCAACGGCGCTTTTTACGCGGCGACTTCGCTTTTACCTTGGGCGGCATGCGTTGTTCCTCTTCGTCGTCATCGTACTCATCATCGTCATACTCATCCTGATACTCGTCTTCTTCATAATCGTCGTCACGGTGACGACGCGCCGCTTTACGCGGCTGATTACGTTTTGGTTGTTTGCCTTTGCGCCCGATGGGCTCGCGGTCATCCCCAGCCATTGCGGTTCTTCTCCACGCTTGCTGCAATTTATACCCTATGGATTTCAAGCTGCGGCTAGGCGACAAACTATCTCATCCCCAGGAGCTTACTTTTGGGTAAGTGACTGGGGTGAGATAGTGCAGGTAACAACGCTGCAGCTTGAAAGACGACGGGTCCGTTATTTTGTCGCTTAATCTGTGCCTATGCTGTCGGGCTGAACAGAAGAAACATCTGAATTCGTTACTGGTATTTCTTGGTGCGCCTGGTGGGGGCGGTATTGGCCGGATCGTCTGGCCATACGTGCTTGGGATAGCGCCCCTTCATCTCCTTCTGCACCTCGCGGTACGCCCCTTGCCAGAAGCCAGCCAGATCGCCGGTGATCTGCAATGGCCGGTGCGCCGGAGAGAGTAACTCAAGCACCACCGGGATGCGACCCTCAGCCAACATTGGGCTACGCTGTTCGCCAAACATCTCCTGTAAACGCACTGCCAATACCGGCGGTTTATCGGCATCGTAGCGGATCGGCAAGCGGCTACCGGTCGGCACAGCATAATGAGTTGGCAGGGCATTATCCAGCCGTTGCTTTTGCTGCCAGTTTAACCGGCGGGCCAAGGCCTCAGCGATATTGACCTGCTTTAATCCACGCAGATCGCGTACGCCGCTCAATGACGGTAGCAACCAGCTGTCCAGGGTGTCGATCAACGTATCGTCATCTACCGGCGGCCAGTCGGCCTCTGGCAACCAACGTTGGGCACAGTGTAAACGCAGGCGCAATTGTTCGGCAGCGGTGTCCCAATTAAGTACCGCCAATCCCTGGGCGCGGACCCAATTTATCAGTGCCTGTTGCAGTTCCTCTTCCGCCGGTTTGGCCAGCGGCTGAGCCCGCAGCGTTAAGCGGCCAATCTGTTGGCGCTTCCAGGCCCGCAGGGTGCCCTTTTCTTCATCCCACTCGACGGCGGTCTGGCTGCTGACAATCTCGGGCAACCGAGCGACCAACGCATCAATTTCAATCGGTAACGCCAGCAGGATACGGGCATCCGGGCTGTTATGGCCTTGCAACAGGCTGGGAATAATCAACCAGGGAGCCCTGGAGAGCGCTTCATCCTGAGCCATCGCTGCGCCCAAACCATTGGCCAACAGATAGCGTCCATCCTGCCCGCGCCGTTGGGCGATACGATCGGCAAAAGCCTGCGCCAACAAAGGAGCGGCCAGATCGGCATCAATCTGCCCACTTTTCTGCGGTAAGCGCTTACTCAGTTGCGCCGCCCGGCGTTGCCAATGCGGCTGTGGACGGCTTAGCCAATAGCCGATATCCATCTGCCCGCTGCGTGGCGGTTCCTCCAGCAAAGCGGCCAACATCGCCGCCGTGGCTAATCCATCGGGTCCCATCTTGGCACCGGCGCACAGCATAGCCGCCAGTCTGGGTTCACACCCCAACCCGGCCATTTGGCGACCAATGGTTGTGAGCTTCTCACCGTCATCGATAGCTGCCAGGGTATGCAATAAACGGCGAGCGGCGGCTAATGCGGCCAACGGCGGCCGATCGAGCCAGGTAAGTTGATCCACATCCACACAGCCCCATTGCAGCAGTTCCAGCCAGAAGCTGGCCAGATCGCTTTGCAGGATCTCCGGTTCAGCATGTTCTGCAGCGCGCTCCGCCTGCTCTTTGGCAAACAGATGCCAGCAAATTCCAGGCTCCAAACGCCCGGCACGCCCGGCGCGTTGGATCATCGAAGCCTGGCTGATGCGCTGGGTGACCAATCGCGTCAGGCCATTACGGACGTCATAACGCGCTACGCGCTCCAGCCCGCTGTCGACGACCAGACGGATGCCTTCAATGGTCAAGCTGGTTTCGGCAATATTGGTCGCCAACACCACTTTACGCCGCCCGTGCTGCGCCGGTTGGATCGCCTTTTGCTGCTGTGCCAACGGCAATGCGCCATACAGCGGGCAGAGATCGGTATCCGCTGGCACTTCGCCAATGAGCCGTTCCTGCACGCGGTTAATCTCCGCCACGCCGGGCAAGAATAACAACAGCGAACCTGATTGCTCAGCCAACAGGCGCTTCACCGCCGAGGCAACGCCATCTTCCAGCCGCTGGTGGCCAGGTAATGGCTGGTACTGCCGTTCAACCGGGTAGCTGCGCCCTTCCGACACCACCACCGGCGCTTGCGGCAGCAGTTGCGACAGCCGCGCATTATCCAGCGTCGCCGACATGATCAGCAGTTTCAGATCGTCACGCAGGCCCTGTTGCACATCCAGCAGCAGGGCCAAGGCCAGATCGGCCTGTAAACTACGCTCGTGGAATTCATCAAGAATAATCAGCGAGACGCCCTGCAGTTCGGCGTCCTGCTGCAACATGCGGGTTAGAATGCCCTCGGTCACCACCTCCAGCCGCGTCTGTGGCCCGCTTTTGCTCTCGGCACGCATGCGATAGCCCACGGTCTGGCCTGGTTCTTCACCCAACTGTTGCGCCAAGCGATACGCGACGTTTTTTGCCGCCAGCCGCCGTGGCTCCAGCATGATGATACGCCCCGGCAGCCCGGCGTTTGCCAGGATCTGCAACGGCAGCCAGGTGGATTTCCCGGCACCGGTGGGGGCATGCAACAACACCTGTGGGGCAGATTGCAGTGCGGCAAGCAGCTCATCAAGAACCGCGCTGACGGGCAGTGAGGACACAAAACTCTCCATGGGGTAGTTAATGGACAGCGCACATTGTAGCATTAGGCTCAGCATTTCATTCATTTACCGGGGTTCCATGTCCAGCTCGCGCCGCCTGTTCTTCGCCTTGTCGCTACCCGATGCCTTGCAGCAGCAGGTGATCCGCTGGCGGGCTGAGGCATTCAAACCCGAAGATGGCCGCCCGGTGGCCGCCGCCAATCTGCATCTGACGCTGGCCTTTCTCGGCGAAGTTAGCGCACAGAAAGAACAGGCACTAAAAACGCAGGCTGGGCGTATCACACAGGCGGGTTTTAGCCTCAATCTGGACGATCTTGGCCACTGGCCGCGCCCCGGAGTGGTATGGTTGGGCAGCAAACGCCCCCCACGCGCGCTGTTACAGTTGGCGGAATTGCTGCGTTCGCAAGCGGCTCGCAGCGGCTGTTATCAAAGCCCGATGCCGTTTCATCCCCATATCACGTTATTACGCGCCGCGACCCAGCCGGTCGCTATTCCTCCTGGCACGCCGGGTTGGCTGTTCAACGCCAGCCATTTCTCACTCTACCAATCGTCGTTTGAACAAGGCCGCACCCGCTATCACGAATTAGCGCAGTGGCCACTCGGCCCACAGGATAAATCATGATTTTTGACCCACCGCTAAAACCGGCCACGCTCATCAAGCGCTACAAACGTTTTCTGGCCGATGTGATCACCCCCGAAGGTGAAACCTTTACCCTGCACTGCGCCAACACCGGCGCCATGACCGGTTGTGCTACGCCAGGAGACACCGTTTGGTACTCCACTTCGGACAATGCCAAACGCAAATATGCCCACAGTTGGGAGCTGACGCATACCCAGGCTGGCGACTGGATCTGCGTCAACACCCTGCGGGCCAACACTCTGGTTCGTGAAGCCATTGAACAGAATATAATCAGTGAATTATCCGGTTACAGTAAAATCACCGGCGAAGTGAAATATGGCGGCGAAAACAGCCGTATCGATTTGTTATTACAGGCAGAAAATCGGGTTGACTGCTATATTGAAGTGAAGTCAGTCACGCTATTGCAACATCAACAGGGCTACTTCCCCGATGCCGTAACGCTGAGAGGGCAGAAGCATCTGCGTGAGTTGCAAAACGTGGTTGAACAAGGGCAGCGGGCGGTGCTGTTCTTTGCCGTGTTACACAGCGGCATCGATCGGGTCACCCCAGCAAATCATATAGATGAGCATTATGCGGTGCTACTAGCGCAGGTTCAGCAGTTGGGAGTGGAAGTTGTTTGTTACGGGGCAAAATTATCACCTGACGGTATCTCGCTAAGCGCTAAGTTACCGTTTTTTATTGGCTAGCGGTGCCGGGCACAAATAAATCGACAACCGGATATTGCTTCGCCAAATACGCCTTCCTTCACACCATTGTCAAGCAGGCGACAGGAATAATTGCCATCCCTCTTCCCTTCTGTTATTTATAGCGGCCTGTTTTTCCCCCGTATTGGGGATTCGACATACCCTACTAGCATTAAAGGGTATAGTGCGTGTGTATGTAGGAGAAGCAATATGCAAGAAGGGCAAACCCGTAAAACCTCGTCCTTGAGCATTCTCGCCATCGCTGGGGTGGAGCCGTATCAAGAGAAACCGGGCGAAGAGTACATGAACGACGCCCAGTTGACGCATTTCAGGCGCATCCTTGAAGCATGGCGCAACCAACTCAGGGACGAAGTCGACCGTACCGTGTCGCATATGCAAGAAGAGGCAGCCAACTTCCCCGATCCGGCAGACCGTGCCACTCAGGAAGAAGAATTCAGCCTCGAACTGCGTAACCGTGACCGCGAGCGCAAACTGATCAAAAAGATCGAGAAAACGCTGAAGAAAGTAGAAGACGATGATTTCGGCTTCTGCGAGTCTTGCGGCGTGGAGATTGGCATTCGTCGCCTTGAAGCGCGTCCGACTGCCGATTTGTGCATCGACTGCAAGACGTTGGCCGAAATCCGCGAAAAGCAGATGGCCGGCTAAGCAGTTGTTACCTCCTGCGGCGCGTGCCAATAGCGCGCGCCGCACAGAGTTAAGGGAAGCAATCCCTTCAGATATGCTAGCAAGTCACTATGTGGGGCGCTTTGCCCCATCGCCTTCCGGGGATCTGCATTTCGGTTCGCTGATTGCCGCTCTGGGAAGCTACCTCCAGGCTCGTGCTCAACGCGGGCAATGGCTGGTACGTATTGAAGATATCGACCCTCCGCGCGAAGTCGCCGGAGCTGCCGGGCGTATCTTATTCGCACTTGAACACTATGGTCTCCACTGGGACGGCCAGGTCATCTATCAATCCCAACGCTCTGAAGCTTACCGCGCAACTCTTGATTGGCTGCAACGCCAGGATCTCAGCTATTACTGCACCTGTACCCGCAGCCGCATCCAGCAGATTGGCGGTTTGTACGATGGCCATTGCCGCCAGTTACGGCTTGGCCCGCAGGGTGCCGCAATCCGCTTACGTCAATCAAACCCGGTATATGCCTTCCACGATCGGTTGCAGGGCGAGCTACGGGCCGATCCGGCGCTGGCACAGGAAGATTTCATCATCCGCCGCCGCGATGGCCTGTTTGCCTACAATCTGGCGGTGGTGATCGACGATCATTTTCAAGGCGTGACCGAAATCGTCCGCGGTGCCGATCTGATCGAACCCACGGTGCGCCAGATTGCGCTGTATCAGCAATTGCAGGCACCGGTTCCCGCCTATGTGCATTTGCCGCTGGCGCTGGGGAACAACGGCATTAAACTGTCGAAGCAAAATCATGCCCCCGCCCTGCCCACTGGTGATCCGCGGCCGGTCCTGGTTGCTGCCCTGAAATTTCTGCGTCAACCGCTGCCGGAAAACTGGCAAGATCTTGATCTGCCATTATTATTGAGCTGGGCGGTTGAGCATTGGCAATTGGCAAATGTGCCGCGTCAGCCAGCGATCCCGCCGTGTGAAAACACAACGGCATTCTCAAAACAGCTGGGGTAAGCTATGATTAGCCGCTATTTTTTTGTTAGCGCCATTTTTATCCGTCACTATCGAGGTGTACCATTTTTACCCGAGTAGCCAATTTCTGCCGTAAGGTACTAATCCGCGATGACAAGTTGACCCGCGAAGATGCGCCGGCCAGCGATAAAAACCAAGTCCGCGAAGAAAGCGCGCCTGCAGAACCGTTAGCCACAACGCCACCGCGCTCTACCGAGAGCGGCAGGGAGACACCTGCCCGCCGTCCAGCGCCGCGTAAACGCCCGCCATTTGTAGCCGCAGAGGGAACGCGCTCAATGACCGTTATCCCCCGCGATCAACATGCGATCTCGCGCAAAGATATCAGCGAAAATGCGCTGAAGGTGCTGTATCGCCTGAATAAATCCGGCTATGAAGCCTATCTGGTCGGCGGCGGTGTACGCGATCTGTTGCTCGGCAAAAAGCCGAAAGATTTCGACATTACCACCAACGCCACCCCAGAGCAGGTGCGCAAGTTGTTCCGCAACTGCCGCCTGGTAGGCCGCCGTTTCAGGCTGGCGCACGTGATGTTCGGGCCGGAAATCATCGAAGTCGCCACCTTCCGTGGCCACCACGAGCAGAGTCAGGAATCTGACAAGAACTCTTCCCAGCAGGCCCAGAACGGCATGCTGTTGCGCGATAACATCTTCGGAACCATCGAAGACGATGCCCAGCGCCGCGATTTTACCATCAACAGCCTGTATTACGGCGTAGCCGACTTTGCTCTGCGTGATTACGTTGGGGGCCTGCGCGATCTGCAACAGGGCGTGATACGCCTGATCGGCGATCCGGAAACCCGCTACCGCGAAGATCCGGTGCGGATGCTGCGCGCGGTGCGCTTTGCCGCCAAGCTGGATATGACCATCAGCGAAGAAACCGCTGAGCCTATCCCACGCCTGGCCTCCCTGCTGCACGAAATCCCACCGGCTCGCCTGTTTGAAGAGGCGCTGAAGCTGCTGCAAACGGGTTACGGCTACCAGACCTACCTGAAGCTGTGTGAATATCAATTGTTCCAGCCGCTGTTCCCGTTGATTGCGCGCAACTTCACACCAAATCACGACACGCCGATGGAGCGCATTCTGGAGCAGGTATTGAAAAATACCGATCACCGCCTGCAAAACGACAAGCGCGTCAACCCGGCGTTCCTGTTTGCCGCCATGCTGTGGTACCCGCTGCTGGAGCACGCACAGAAACTGGCGCAGGAAAGCGGTCTGGCCTATTACGATGCCTTTGCCCTGGCCATGAACGATGTGCTGGACGAAGAGTGCCGTTCACTGGCAATCCCCAAACGAATCACTACACTGGTACGTGACATCTGGCAACTGCAGTTACGCCTGTCCCGTCGCCAGGGCAAGCGTGCGCACAAGCTGATGGAACACCCTAAATTCCGTGCGGCGTATGATTTGCTGGCACTGCGTGCCGAAGTGGAAAACAACCCGGAGATGATGCGTCTTGCCGAATGGTGGGATGAGTTCCAGGTGGCCACCGCGGCCCGCCAGAAAAACATGTTGAGCACGCTAGGCGAAGATCCGGCACCGCGTCGGGCTCGTCAGCGCCGCCCACGCCGCAGGACTCCGAATAACGAAGGAGCATAATGATCCGCGTTTATATCGCGCTGGGTAGCAATCTGGCGCAACCTTTGCAACAGGTGAATACCGCGCTGGAGGCGTTGGAGCATATTCCACGCACCCGCCTGATCGTTTGCTCACCGCTGTACCGCACCAAACCGCTGGGGCCACAGAACCAGCCGGATTATCTCAACGCGGTGGTGGCACTGGATACTCAGTTGCCACCGGAACAGCTGCTCGATCACACCCAGGCGATAGAACGTAATCAGGGCCGAGTGCGCAAAGATGAGCGCTGGGGCCCTCGTACGCTGGATCTGGATATGATGCTGTACGGCGATCTGGTGATCGACACCGAGCGTCTCACCGTGCCCCATTACGGCCTGAAACAACGTGAATTTATGCTCTACCCGTTGGCGGATATCGCTCCGGACCTGGTTTTCCCAGACGGTGAAACCCTGGCGGAGTGTCTGCAACGTGTGCCAAAAAACGGCATGACGCTGTGGCATCAGCCCAAGGCTTGAATACCGCCCCCAGACAAGGTTAACGTCGCGATAAACCCACCCTCCTGCCGATTGGCAAAGCTGATACGTAATCCATGCAGGCTGGCAATACGCTGCACAATAGACAAGCCCAGTCCGCTTCCCACCTGTTCCTGCCCCGGTGGGCGATAAAAGCGCTCACCCAGTCTTTCCAGATGCTCAGCCGTGACGCCAGGGCCGTCGTCCTCTACCGTCAGTTGCCGCTGGCTGAGCGTGACCGTGACCGTGCCACCGGCCGGAGTGTAACGTACCGCATTGTCTACCAGATTGCGCACCAACAGCGATAACAGCAGCGACTGGCCGGATAATGCGGGAGGTTCGCCCTGCTGCTGGTAACGCAGCGTGATCCCGGAGGTATGAGCCTGTCGATCCAGCTCCGCCAAGGTCATCGGCACCAGTTGGCTCCAGTCGACCAAGGCCAGACCGTGCAAATCGGCGAGCGAGTCCAGCCGGGATAAGGTGAGCAGTTGATCCACCAGGCGCGTGGCTCGATCGATACCCACCGTCAGGTTATTCACCGCATGTTCACGCATGGGCACATCGTCGCCCGCCAGTTGCACCACCTCGGTCTGCACCCGCAATGCCGCCAATGGGCTACGCAACTCATGGGCTGCATCCGAAGTAAACCGCCGCTCACGCACCAGCAGGCTATTAATGCGCGTAAACAGCGTATTCAGCGCTTCCACCAGCGGACGCACCTCACTGGGTACCTGGTGTGCATTCAGCGGCGTAGCGTCGTCTGGGGCTCGTTTACGCAGGCTGGCGGCCACCTCACGTAACGGTCTTAGCTCGCGGCCAACCATCAGGGCGATCAACAACATCAGGATCGGCAACGTCACCAGCCAGGGCAGCAGCTGCCCCATCACCAATCCCAACGCCATATCCTGCCGATAATCCCATTCCTGGCCGACCACAATGCGGTAGCGTCCATCCGGGCTGGTGAGCCATAGCAAGCGCCAGCTGTCGCTATCTCCTTTGCGTTGGCCATCGACAAACCCTTGCCGATCGCCGTCAAACAGGAAATCCTCACCATTTTCACCGTCGTTGAGCAGCATACGCCCATCGTGGGAAAAGATAGCGAACGCCAACGCATCATCGTCCTGCTCACCACGTTTGCCGTGGTTCAGCATCTTCTTGGTTTTTGGCAGGCTGCGCACTTGCTGATTAGCCAGCAAATCCCCCAGATCGGCGGTCGCCAGCCGTTTGGCAAACAGCATCTGTTGGGTGTCGAACACTTCGTTGATATTGTGGCGCGTCATCATCCACGCCACCACGCTGGCGGAACACCAGGTCAGCAATGCCAGCAGGCTGAAGATCAGGATCAACCGCAACCGCAAACTCAATGATTTCACGGCTCATCCCCCAGCGTGTAACCCACGCCATGTACGGTGTGGATAAAGCCGTTACCCAGCTTGCGCCGCAGATGATGGATGTGAACCTCAACCGCGTTACTGCTCACATCATCATCCCAGTTATACAGTTTTTCCTGGATCAGCGGCCGTGCCAGCACGCGCCCCTTGTTGTGCAGAAACAGTTCCAGCACCGCCAGTTCGCGCGGGGTCAGCGTCACGGGCTCACCGTTGCAGCTCACGCTGCGGGATGCGGCATCAAACACCAGCTTGCCGTGGACCAGTTGAGGCGTCAGTTGCCCATGGCGGCGGCGGATCAACGCCTGTAAACGCGCGGCAACCTCCGTCAGGGCAAACGGCTTGCACAGATAGTCATCGGCTCCGCTCTGCAACCCGTTGACACGCTGTTCCAACGCGTCACGCGCGGTCAGGATCAGTACCGGCACATCCTGCCCGGCCTGACGCCACTGGCGCAGCAAATCCAACCCGTCCAATCCCGGCAAGCTGAGATCGAGGATCACCGCATCATAAGGTGCACTGTCCAGGGCGTTCTTACCGACGATGCCATCAGTGAACCAGTCGAGGGTAAATCCCAGCTTGGTCAAGCCCGCCTTGATGCCATCACCGATCAGTTTATCGTCTTCAATCAACAGAATTCTCATGCGCTCTCCCTTTGGACAGACTATTACATCATAAGCTTCTTAAGAACATCTTAACCATCAGCATCGGAGCTACCCACCCCTGAAGGGTTACAGTAGAATGACAACACTTTTTACCACCGTGCTACAAATCCAGGCCGCGCGGTTACTGCAGGAGACGTTGTGATGAAACCTACCACCCTGAGCCATTTACGCCAGTGGAAGCAGGAGCAGCGCAAGTTTGCGACTATTACCGCCTACGATGCCAGCTTTGCCCAGCTGTTTGAAGAACAAGGTATTAAAGTATTGCTGGTCGGCGACTCGCTGGGGATGACGCTGCAAGGGCATGACTCAACGCTGCCGGTAACCGTGGCCGACGTGGCTTACCATACCCGCGCGGTACGCCGTGGGGCACCAGCCAGCCTGCTGTTGGCCGACCTGCCTTTCATGAGTTACGCCACGCCTGAGCTTGCCTGCCAAAGCGCGGCCGAGGTGATGCGCGCTGGGGCCAACATGGTCAAAATAGAAGGCGGCAGTTGGCTCTGCGAAACGGTGAAAATGCTCACGGAGCGCGCCGTCCCCGTCTGCGGCCATCTTGGCCTCACGCCGCAATCCGTCAATGTATTTGGCGGCTACAAGGTACAGGGGCGCGACGAGTTGGCGGCCAAGCAACTGCTGATCGACGCCCAGAATCTGGAGCTGGCCGGTATGCAGTTGCTGGTGCTGGAGTGCGTACCGACCGAACTGGCCCGCCAGGTTACTGAAGCCTTGTCGATCCCGGTGATCGGTATTGGTGCCGGTAATGCTACCGATGGCCAGATCCTGGTAATGCATGACGCCTTGGGGATCACCGGCGGCCATACCCCTAAATTTGCCAAAAACTTTCTGGCGCAGGGCGGCGATATTCGCGGCGCCGTGCAGCTGTATATTCGGGAAGTCGAGCAAGGTATTTATCCCGACGAAGCGCACTCGTTCAACTGAGTGACCGGCCACGATTGATAGCTAACTAGCTTATCCCCTGGTACTTCAACACCGGGGGAGACACCGAGGAGTTATGGAATGGTAATTATCGAAACCCTGCCACTGCTGCGCCAACAGATCCGCCGCTGGCGGCAAGAGGGCAAACGCGTTGCGCTGGTGCCCACCATGGGCAATCTGCATGAAGGGCACATGACGCTGGTGGAAGAAGCCCGCGCCCGTGCCGACGTGGTGGTAGTGAGCATTTTCGTTAACCCGCTGCAGTTCGAACGCGCAGACGATCTGGAGCGCTATCCGCGCACCTTGCAGGAAGACTGTGAAAAGCTCAATCGCCGTAATGTCGAGCTGATCTTCGCCCCTGCCCCGGCCGAAATTTACCCCAAAGGGCTGGAAGAACATACCAGCGTTGACGTACCGGTGATCTCCACCATGTTGGAAGGCGCCAGCCGTCCGGGCCACTTCCGCGGTGTCTCCACCATCGTCAGCAAACTGTTCAATCTGATCCAGCCGGATCTGGCCTGCTTTGGCGAGAAGGATTATCAGCAGTTGGCGTTGATCCGCAAGATGGTGGCGGATATGGGCTATGACATTGATATCGTTGGCGTGCCGACGGTGCGAGCTAAAGACGGGCTGGCGCTAAGCTCCCGCAACGGCTATCTCACCGCAGAAGAACGCAAGATCGCGCCACAGTTGAGCAAAATCATGAACGCCCTGGCAGAACAACTCGGCAACGGCGAACGCCACATCGAAGAGTTGCTGGCGCAGACGGCCGAAAAGCTGCGCGCAGCAGGTTTCACCCCAGACGAGCTGTTTATTCGCGATGCAGACACGCTGCAACCGCTGGACGTAGAAAGCCGCCGTGCCGTATTGCTGATGGCCGCCTGGTTGGGCAAAGCCCGCCTGATCGATAATCAGCAGGTCGATCTGACGCAGTAAGCCCTTTATTGTACAGTCGTTGCCGTTTTTACCCGGTTGGCGGTAGACTGGCCGGGTTTTCGGTGACGAAAAATAGTGCAAGGAAGCAGTTCTTCTTCAGCCGCCTGAAAAGGCCGATATTCAGTTAGGTAACGCTATGATACGTACTATGTTGCAAGGCAAGCTGCATCGGGTGAAAGTGACTCAGGCTGACTTGCACTACGAAGGCTCCTGCGCCATTGACCAGGATTTTCTGGAAGCCGCCGGGATCCTGGAATATGAAGCGATCGATATTTACAACGTGGATAACGGCCAACGTTTCTCCACCTATGCCATCGCCGCCGAACGCGGTTCGCGCATTATTTCGGTCAACGGTGCGGCCGCCCGCTGTGCCTGCGTGGGTGACAAACTGATCATCTGTTCTTACGTGCAGATGAGCGATGCCGATGCCCGCCAACACCACCCCAAAGTCGCCTACTTCGAAGGTGACAACCACTTGCAACGCAAGGCGAAAGCCGTCCCCGTTCAGGTTGCCTAAAGAATCGGGCGCTTTAAGCGCCCGTCTTCTCTCTATTCTGTTACCGTCACGCCCGGTAACGCACCTGACTTGTTGGCTATCCGCTCCGCCATGGTGGGGATGGAGTCGGTACGCAGGATATACAGCCGTTTTAAAGTATAAGGATTATCACCCGGTTTCACTTTCCCCTGCACCGTGGTCACGGCTAAATGCAGCCCGGCATCTTTTGCCGCCTGGATCGCCTTTTGGTTATAACCACCAAAGGGATAGGAAAGGTACAGCACATGCGGATTAAACTGCTCTAACGCCCGTCTTGAACGCTCAAAGTCGAATTCGATATTGTGCAGTGAACGGCTGAGCAGGATCGGCCGACGGTTGCCATCGGTACGATGTAGGAAATGGGTGTGTGACTGGATATCAAACACATCCTGGATCGCTTTCAGCTCTGAAATGCTCATAAACTGCAGCGAATCCGGGTTCCATTTCTGCGGATGACGTTTAATACGTGAAGAAATGATAAACGCCGTAGCGCGGAAACCGTAATCCTTCAGTACCGGATACGCATAGCGATAAACCGACTTCAACCCGTCATCAAAGGTCAGCACCACCACTTTGCCCGGCAGGTTGATTTGATTATTCAGGTAGGCTTCCAGCTGATACATCGAGATGGTGTCATAACCCGTCTGCTTCAAATAGGTCATCTGGTTGCTGAAGGCCACGTCCGAGGTGGTGGTTGAGGTATTACGGAAACGTTTGTTCTCTTCATTTTTCAGCAGGTGGTGATAGGTCAGCACCGGAATGCCGTTGTCGACTTCGCAGTCCAACTCACTGACAAATCCCAGACGATCGCCGATATTGACCTCGTACCAGGTATTATTCAGCCGATCTTTCAGCTTGCCGATAATCGGATAGCGCAGGTTCTCTTCCAGTACGCCAAAAATTTCACTTTTGTTATCCGCCGCCGTGTAGACGTTAATTGCGCGCTGGGTGATCAGATTCTGATTGGTCAGCTGTTTGTTCAGATCCCCCAGGTCGTCCTTCACCTTACGGGTTTTGCTGATGGCGCGAACGTCGTTTTTATCAATAAAGCCGGTGCCGTAGCCAAACTTAAGCTCGTAATATTCCGCATCCGCCGGGAACATCTGGATCAATTGCCCTTTTTTCACTTCACCGACCGGGATCACATGCTCACCGATCAACGAATAAACCTCGCTGTTACGCTGCACTTCCATGTATTGGGCTTGAACAGCGCTGTCTTCTGACAGTAAATCCGCCAACGCCGCCGGTGCCAACAACGACATAACAATGCCGAGTAGCCCTGCTGCTATCTTATGTTGAGGCTGCATGGTTTGTTCTGCTTACGAGTGCGTCATGAAAAAATGAAGAAAAAGTGGAGCGCCAGCATAGCACGATTTAAATCGCCGGGAGAAAGGGCTTATTGCCTTAATTCTATAGATTTAGATGATGTATGTGCTAAATCAATAAACTCCCTCCCCCGGCAACGGAGGAGGGAAATGACATCAGGAACGCAAGCCGCGGCCACGCTCAATCAGATACCAGGCCAGCCCGTAGAACACCACAATGAACGCCACCAGCACCAGCATGGTCAGCGCTAACGGCACGTCGGAAATGCCCAGGAAACCGAAGCGGAAACCGCTGATCATGTAGACGATCGGATTCAGTTTGGAGACCGCCTGCCAGAACGGCGGTAACAGCGTCAGCGAGTAAAATACCCCGCCCAGATAGGTCAGCGGCGTCAGCACAAAGGTCGGGATCAGGCTGATATCGTCAAAGGTGTTGGCAAAGACGGCATTAAGCAAACCGCCTAGCGAGAACAGGATCGCCGTCAACAACAGCGTCACCGCGATCACCCACCAGGAATGGACCACCAGCGGAACGAAGAACAGCGAGATCACCGTCACCAGGATCCCCACACAGATACCACGCGCCACGCCACCGCCAACATAACCGGCAATCACCACGTGCGTCGGTACCGGTGCCACCAGCAGCTCTTCAATATTGCGCTGGAACTTGGCACTAAAGAATGATGCCGCCACGTTGGCGTAGGAGTTGGTAATCACCGCCATCATGATCAGGCCCGGCACGATAAACTGCATATAATCAAAACCGTGCATCTCACCAATACGCGACCCAATCAGGTTGCCAAAGATGATGAAATACAGGGTCATGGTGATCACTGGCGGTACCAGCGTCTGGATCCAGATGCGGGCGAAGCGGTTGATCTCTTTGGCCCAGATGCTTTTCAAGGCCACCCAATACAAATGCATCATGCTTGTTCTCCATTGCCGTTCACCAGGTTGACGAACAGCTCTTCCAGCCGGTTGGCCTTGTTACGCATACTCAGGACCTGGATCCCCTGCGCGCTCAGTTGGGTGAACAGACCGTTCAGACCTTGCTCACGCATCACTTCCACTTCCAGCGTGGAGGTGTCCGTCAAACGGCTGTTGTAACCCTCAAGATGGGGCAATGGGCTTTTCGCCGCCAGATCGAGGATAAAGGTTTCGGACTTCAGCTTGGCCAACAGCCCCTTCATCGAGGTGTTTTCTACCAGCTCACCGTTCTGGATGATGCCGATATTGCGGCACAGCATTTCTGCTTCCTCCAGATAGTGCGTGGTCAGGATAATGGTGGTGCCCTGGGCGTTCAGCTCTTTGAGGAAGCCCCACATCGAGCGACGCAACTCGATATCCACCCCGGCTGTCGGTTCGTCGAGGATCAGCAGTTTGGGCTGATGCATCAGCGCACGGGCAATCATCAGGCGGCGTTTCATCCCGCCAGACAGCATACGCGCCCGCTCGTTACGTTTACCCCAAAGATCGAGCTGATTGAGGTACTTTTCTGCCCGCGCCATCGCCTCGCGGCGTTCCACGCCATAATATCCCGCCTGGTTGACCACAATCTGCAGCACGGTTTCAAACGGGTTAAAGTTGAATTCCTGCGGCACCAGCCCGAGCTGGCGCTTGGCATTAACGATATCCTTATCGATATCGTAACCAAACACTCGCACCGTGCCCGCCGTCTTGTTGACCAGTGAACTGATAATGCCGATGGTGGTGGATTTCCCGGCGCCGTTCGGCCCGAGCAGGGCATAAAAGTCCCCCGCCTCCACGTTCAGATTGATACCGCGCAATGCCTTGACGCCACCCGCATAGGTTTTGGTCAGCTGCGCTATTTCCAGTGCATAATTCATAAGTTATGAGAGTACCTTTTGATGGAGTTGGCTGCCGAACTTGTCTAAGAGGGAGTTTATCATCAGCGGCCCGATTACCGAGTTGAATCCGTGCGAATTCCAGAGGGCAGAAAATTGCTTAACTGTTCCGATTTCCAAATTGTGACGCTTGCCATATATTACATCAACGCAATTCGTTCATAACAGGCCAATAACCGCCATGCAAGAAATCGAAAGGCTTATCGCCAACAACCAAGCCTGGTCCGCTAACATCAACAAGGAAGATCCCGGCTTCTTTGAACGTTTGGCTCAAGCGCAAAAACCGCGATTCTTGTGGATCGGCTGCTCCGATAGCCGCGTGCCCGCCGAACGCCTGACCGGCCTGGAGCCGGGTGAGCTGTTCGTTCACCGTAACGTCGCCAATCTGGTGATCCATACCGATTTGAACTGCCTGTCAGTGGTGCAGTATGCCGTCGACGTGCTGGAGGTGGAACATATCATTATCTGTGGTCATCTGGGCTGCGGTGGGGTAGAAGCGGCTGTAGAGAACCCGGAACTAGGGTTGATCAACAACTGGCTGCTGCACATTCGCGATCTATGGTACAAGCACAGTTCCCTGCTCGGCGAGTTGGAACCGGAACAACGTCTGGATGTGCTGTGCGAGATCAACGTCATTGAGCAGGTATATAACCTGGGCCACTCAACCATCATGCAGTCTGCCTGGAAACGCGGCCAGAAAGTGATGATCCACGGGTGGGTGTACGGGATCCAGGACGGTCGTCTGCACGATCTGGAAGTCACCGCCACCAGCCGTGAGAGCCTGGAGATGGGCTACCGCAAAGCGATAGCCACACTCAAACAGGAGAAAGGCCTGTTCTAGCGCCTGATCGGGGTTCAGCGCCCTGCTGAACTCCGGCCGGATTATTCGTCCAGCATCACCACTTTGCCGATGTAAGGCAGATGGCGATAACGCTGGGCGTAATCGATGCCATAACCCACCACGAACTCGTCCGGGATCGGGAAGCCGACATATTCCACCGGCACTTCAACCTCACGGCGCTCAGGCTTGTCCAGCAGCGTACAAATCGCCAAAGACTTCGGCCCACGCAGCGCCAGGATCTCACGTACCTTGTTCAGAGTGTTGCCGGAATCGATGATGTCTTCGACGATCAATACGTCTTTACCACGGATGTCTTCATCCAGATCTTTGAGGATTTTCACGTCACGGGTGGTAGACATGCCGCTGCCGTAGCTGGAAGCGGTCATAAAATCGACCTCATGCGGCACCTCAATGGTGCGGCACAGATCGGCCATAAACATGAAAGAGCCACGCAGCAACCCGACCAGCACCATGTCACTGCCGCTATCGCGGTAGTCTTCGGTGATCTGGCGGCCAAGTTCAGCAATACGGGTCTTAACTTCCTGCTCGGAAATCATTACTTCTACAGTGTGTTTCATAGTTTTCAGGTCAGTTGCCGGAAGAAGGGCGCAGAGTTTAGCATAGCTGGCGGGCGGTGGCGACGCGAGTGCGCCACCACTTTACAGACTGCGGCGTGACAAGCCGCAGTCTGGGATAACTTAATCGGCTACGGTAAAGCCTAGCATCATGCCGGTATCTTCATGTTCCAGCAGGTGGCAGTGGGCCATATAAGCCTGATCGGCACTAGCCAGATGATTGAAGCGCACCAGCACTTCGCTGCGCCAACCTTCTACCAGCACCGTATCTTTCCAGCCTGCCCGGTGGGCCGCCGGTGGCTTGCCGTTTTCCGACAGAATGCGGAACTGGGTGCCATGGATATGGAACGGGTGCATCATCACGTCGCCCTCGCCGGAAATGGTCCATTTCTCGTATTTACCGCGCTTGGCTTCAAACGCCGGTTTGTGCATATCATAGGCTTTACCGTTGATGGTATTGGCATGGCTGAAATCAAACGGCTTGCTGCCATGATCCATCTTGCTATGGTCCATTCCCGCCATGTTGCCCTGATCCATGCCTTGCATCTTACTATGATCCATACCAGCCATGTTGCCAGTGGCATTGCCGTGATCCATGCTCATCCCGGCCATTGCCTGGTGACCATAGCGATCCATCAGAGCCTGCATCCCCAGCATATCCAGCTTAGGATCCATCATCAGTTGCAACCAGCGTTCCTGCACTCCGGCCAGCGATGGCAGCGCAGGCAATTTCACCAGGCTGTCCGGCATGGATTTCACGCCCTGCGCCAGCGATGGCTGAATATGCAATACCGGCAGCGGCTGATCGAACGGAGCCAGCGTCATACCCATTTGCTTCACCGGCAGGGTAACGATATCGAACGGCTTGCCATCGGAGGCATCAACCAGCACTTCAAAGCGCTCCCCCATCAGCATCGACAGTTCGGTCAGCTTAACCGGTTCGACCAGGAAGCCACCGTCACTGGCAATCACGTATAATGGCCGATTGTCGCTGGTGGACAGGTTAAGCGAGCGGGCGTTACAGCCGTTCAGGAAACGCAGACGCAGCCAGCCGCGTGGCGCGATGTGTTGCGGATAGCTGGCACCGTTGGTGAACATGCGGTCACCAAACCAGCCCACGGCCGCGCTCATGATGTCCAATTGATATTCGATTTGACCGTCTTTGCCCAGGCGCTTATCTTGCAGGATCACGGGAATATCGTCGGTTCCCCAGGTCTTCGGCAAGGGTAGCTGGCTGCTTTCTTCATCTTCCAACAGCACCAGTCCCCCCAGCCCCTTCATCACCTGCTCGCCGGTTTTGCCATGCGTATGGGGATGGAACCAGCAGGTAGACGCTGGCTGATCGGCAGTGAAACTCACCGTGCGGGTAGTACCAGGTTGGATCAAGGCTTGTGGACCACCGTCGACATTACCGGGGATCTCTAAACCGTGCCAGTGCACCGTGCTGGCCTCTGGCAGTTTATTACTGATATCTACCGTCACCGGCTTACCCCGTTGCAAACGGACCGCTGGGCCAAGCAACGCACCGTTAATCCCCCAGGTGCGGGTAGCCACGTTAGGCAGCCAGTTCATCTCACCGGTTTGCAGCGCCAACGCAATCTTTCCTTGCGCATCTGGCGTCAAAATCGGTGGGATCGGCAAGGCTGGACGATCGGCCGCCCAGGCGGCACGGCTCCATAATGGCAAGGCGCTTGCGGCACCTATTGCGGCGGTCAGTTTGATAAAATCACGGCGTAACATCGCTGGTTCCCTTTTCTCAGTGATCGAAAGCTTAAGATCCGCAGCCTAAACCCTCCCCTTAGTGGAAGGTCAAGAGCTACTATTAAGGAGTGTTAAGCCCACATAATTAATTTGGTGCCTTTACAGCCAAGTGTGGTAACGTCAGCAGATATTGAACAGGTCTATTTCATGATGAAAAAAACAACGTTGTTAATGCTATTGCTGACTATGCTGGGCTTTTCCAATGCCAGCCTGGCGCTAAATGAATCCGAAGCGGAAGATCTTGCCGATCTGACCGCGGTGTTTGTCTATCTCAAAAACGATTGTGGCTACAATGATTTGCCTAACGCGCAAATCAAACGCGCCATCGTGTACTTCGCCCAGCAAAACCGTTGGGATTTGACTAACTATAATAGCTTTAATATGAAATCCCTGGGTGAAGACAGCTACCGCGATCTCAGCGGCATTGCTATTCCTACCCCCAACAAGTGCAAATCTCTGGCGCGCGACTCCTTGAGCCTGCTGGCCTACGCCAACTAACTTCCCCTGCTTTCTCTCAGCCTTGCCAACGATAGCTGGCAGGGTTTGCTATCGCCTATCTGTTGCCCTGCCGACAATGCTGTAATTTGCCACACGGAGGGTTTATGATGTTGCGCTCATTTTTCATGGTTGTTATTACGGAGTAACCCGCACATGACCCAGAAAGAGATTTGGTATGAAACGCTGCATGCCAACTTTGGCCAGTACTTCTCAGTAGAGCAGGTACTTTACCGTGAGAAAACCGAGCATCAGGATCTGGTGATATTTGAAAACCCGGTGCTGGGCCGCGTGATGGCTCTCGATGGCGTGGTACAGACTACCGAACGCGATGAGTTTATCTATCACGAAATGATGACCCACGTGCCGCTGCTGGCCCATGGCCAGGCCAGGAAAGTGCTGATTATCGGCGGTGGCGACGGGGCTATGCTGCGTGAAGTCTGCCGCCATCAGGGCGTTGAACAGATCACCATGGTTGAGATCGACGCGGGCGTGGTGGAGTTCTGCCGCCAATACTTACCGAATCACAACGCCGGTGCCTATGACGATCCCCGCTTCAAGCTGGTGATCGACGATGGCGTCAATTTCGTCAGCCAGAGCGACGAAAAATTCGACGTGATTATTTCTGACTGTACCGATCCGATCGGCCCCGGTGAAAGCCTGTTTACCTCGGCGTTCTATGAAGGTTGCGCACGCTGCCTCAACGAGGGTGGCATCTTCGTAGCTCAGAACGGCGTCTGCTTCCTGCAGCAGGACGAAGCGGTCAACAGCCACACCAAGCTCAGCCAGTATTTTAACGACGTCAGCTTCTATCAGGCGGCGATCCCAACCTATTACGGCGGCATCATGACCTTTGCCTGGGCCAGCCAGAATCCGGCTTTGCGCCAGCTGGATGTCACCACGCTGCAACAACGCTTTCATCAAAGTGGCTTAGACTACCGCTACTACAATCCGGCAATTCACGCTGGCAGCTTTGCCCTGCCGCAGTATTTGCTCAATGCACTGAACGTTTCACGTTAAGCGAGAAGATAGGGGCTAAACCTAATTGCAAAAGATCAAACTGCACGGCTTCAATAACCTGACCAAGAGCCTGAGTTTTTGTATTTACGATATTTGTTATGCCAAAACCGCAGACGACCGCGACGGCTATATCGCCTACATTGACGAACAGTACAATGCCAACCGCCTGACCGAGATCCTCAGTGAAACCTGCTCGATCATTGGCGCCAATATTCTCAACGTCGCCCGCCAGGACTACGATCCGCAAGGCGCCAGCGTCACCATTCTGATGAGCGAAGAGCCGGTCGATCCGAAAGACGTGGATACCTCTGAACACCCAGGGCCGCTGCCAAAGACGGTGGTAGCACATCTGGATAAAAGCCATATCTGCGTTCACACCTATCCGGAAAGCCACCCAGAAGGCGGCCTGTGTACCTTCCGGGCCGATATTGAAGTCTCTACCTGCGGCGTGATTTCACCGCTCAAAGCGCTGAACTATCTGATCCACCAGTTGGAATCCGATATCGTCACCATGGACTATCGCGTACGCGGTTTCACCCGCGATGTCGCCGGCGTGAAGCATTACATCGATCATGAGATCAATTCGATCCAGAACTTTATGTCCGAGGATATGAAGGCGCTGTACCACATGATGGATGTCAATGTGTATCAGGAGAACATCTTCCACACCAAGATGCTGCTGAAGGATTTCGATCTGAAGCACTATCTGTTCAACGCCAGGCCGGACGAACTGAGCGAGGCGGAGCGGAAAAGGATCACCGATCTGCTGTGGAAAGAGATGCAGGAGATCTACTACGGGCGCAATATTCCGCACCTGTGACTGCCCCCCGCCGTAAATTGGGCAAGGTTTACGGCGGACCTTGCTAAAGATACCTTATTAGCCTTGTGAAGCAAATCAGGGCAAATCCATGGAGTTTTGCTTCTTCGGTGACGATTTATCCACCCGCAACAACGCAAACCCATCCCAGCCCTTTTCGCCCACCGTTTGTAACGCGGTTGCTGTCAATTCTGGAAATTGTTTCACCACTTCAAGCGTCTGGCAGATCCCGTCAGCATGAACATCACGTTCAGTATCAATAATCGCACCACCGCGGATCACATTGTCCATGATGATCACACTGCCCGTCCGGCCAAGCCTGATGGACCATTGCAGATATAACAGCGCATTCTGTTTATCAGCATCGATGAAAACCAGGTCGAACGGAGCTTGTTCTTGTAACTCAGGCAACAGCTCTGCCGCCTCGCCAACCTTGATCGTCACCTTGCCGGACAAGCCAGCACGCGCAATATTTTCACGAGCAACAGCGGCATTTCTCTCTTCTTTCTCCAACGAGATCAAGCAACCATCAGGGGGTAACGCCTGTGCCATGAGCTGAGTGCTGAATCCACCCAAGGTCCCTATCTCCAGCACCCGCTGCGCCGCGCTGATCTGCACCATCAACAGCAAGAACTGCCCCTGTAGGGGAGAAACATCGTGCGGCGGCAATCCTTGCGCCGCGTTGGCCAGAAGCGTTTGCGCCAGATTTGGATCCTCGTTTAGTAACTGTCGCTTAAGGTATTCATCTACTTGCTGCCATTTTTGCTGCATCCTGTTTCTCCAGTAAACATTCCGGTAACAGTATAACGCAAAGGAAAATACTAGCCGCTTAACCCCAGATGGTCTCGCAAGGTGCGCCCAGTATAATGCTGGCGAAACAGCCCACGCCGACGCAACTCTGGTACCACCAGGTTGATAAAATCGCTCATTCCCCCTGGCAACCACGGTGCCATCACATTAAATCCATCGCTCGCGCCAGTACTAAACCACTCCTCCATTTCATCGACAATCTGCCGTGGCGTGCCAATCAGTTGCCAATGACCACGTGCGCCTGCCACATGCCGGTACAGTTGCCGTATAGAATAATTCTCCCGCGCAGCCAGTGATACCAGTAACTCACGTCGGCTTTGGCTGGCATTACTGGGTGGAATAACCGGTAATGGCCCATCGAGATCGTGACCGGAAAGATCGATGCCCCCCAATTGAACCTGCAATAATGCCAACCCGACCCGATCATCAATCAACGCCTGGAGTTGCTCAAACTTGTCCTGCGCTTCCTGCTGGCTACGGCCGACGAAGGGGAACATGCCCGTCATCACCAAAGGTAGCTGGGCGCGCCCAGCTTGTTGTGCCCTTTGTTTAACATCCTGGTAAAACATTCTAGCGGTTTGTAATTCATGCTGTGCCGAAAATATGACCTCACTGGTACGCGCCGCCAAGCTACGCCCGGCCTCGGATGCGCCAGCCTGTACGATCACTGGAGCACCACCAGGGCAAGCAGGTACGTTTAAAGGTCCCTTAACCTGGAAAAAATCCCCCTGGTGATTCAGTGGGCGCATTTTTGCCACGTCAAAAAACACCCCGCTTTGTTTGTCGAAACAAAAGGCATCATGGTCCCAGCTGCGCCACAATCCGGCCACAACATCAACAAACTCTTCTGCACGCAGGTAACGACGATCATGTTCTGGATGACTATCCAGACCAAAATTATCGGCTTCAAATGGGTTTTGAGAAGTCACCATATTCCACCCCGCTCGTCCCTGGCTAAGATGGGCCAAAGAGGCAAATTGACGAGCTAGATTATAAGGATGGTGATAGGTGGTCGTTGCCGACGCAATCAAACCGATACGTTCCGTGCACGCACTCAATGCTGACAGCAAGGTTAACGGTTCAAACTGCCCCACGTAGCGATGTGCCCCACGGCTCAATTCTGCCCAGTCATCCCCTTTTACAGCCAGACTATCGGCAAGAAAAATGAAATCAAATGCCGCACTTTCCGCCATACGGGCAAACTCGGCGCAGTGCTGAAAATTGATACCTGCATTAGCCTGAACACTGGCATGTCGCCAAGCTGCAATATGGTAGCCGGTGGGATACCAGAAAGCCCCCAGTTTCATCATCGTATGGTGCTCAATCATCCTGCTTCTCCTCTAATATTACGCCAGGGCGCAATGCCTCCCTTGTCAGATAAGCCTGTAATTGTTCAACTTCCTCATCACTGAACAGGCCACAAACACCGAGCAGAAACGTGCCTGCTGGCGAGGTTAGCATCAGGAATTTTTTGTAACGTGTCAGGCCGATCGCTGCGCAACGTTGATCAATCAGTATCGCATTGACAGTCATGCCCCAACGTAATGCGCAGCGTATGGCCCAGGGACGATCCAGCAAACTGAGGACATTGAGTTGCCAACTCCCCTCTTCACAGGCCCGATCAATGGCCTCGCGAGCACGTTGCTGCCACAAGAGCGATGTCGCTCCACTATCGCCGTGAATATTTCGCGCCAGATGCTGCAACAGCAGTGGAGGGGATTGCTGGTAGCGGTGAAACCCTGCCAGCAGTTTTTCCACCTGCGGCAACAACCGTGCTTTCGCAAGCTCATCAAACAGTGCCTGCGGAGCTATGCCAGCCCCCATAAACAGGCAATGACCGTCATACAGATCGCGTAGCATGCACTCAGGACGTGTTGCCAATTCCATAAAGAAAACTTTCAGCATCGTGTTCACATCTGGCACACACAATGGTATCCCGGAAAATTGCTGTTGCACCGCATAAGGTTCCAGTTCATCCCAATCAATCAGGTGGTATTGGTCAACCGCAAACTGCCCAATGTGTAATTCCACTCCACCATCCTCCAGGCCTTGTTCGAAAATGAAACGAGCAATACCACACCATTGCGCAGTATCGGGGTGCTGATAGAAACGAGCCATAAAAGGGAGAGAAAAACCGCGGCGAAAGAGCTGCGTGGCAAAACGGCAAAACGCCGGGAAATCCCGGACGACAATGTCCAGATCCTTGGCAAAACGCTCGATGCGTTCCGGGTACAGTAGCTCGTGACCAAATCCTTTCATCAACATGGCACGAGGTTCATTGCTGTCAAACTGCAAAGCTCGGATTGCCTCTAGCCAGCTATTCCGTTCGCGCCGATGCGCCGCAAGGATCTCCGATAGTGCTGGCGTCAATGGTTGATCGCTGACATTGTGATAATAATCGGCCACCAGCGGCAGAATTTTGTGCCGTACCGCTGCCTCCAAGCATAGTTGCCACTGTTCTTGTGACAGCGTATTGCTCAGCACCTCCGCTTGAGAGCGATCAAATAAAAAAATCGTTAATAGCTTATCGGTATCCATCGGTTCCCTCGCTATCGGAATAAGATGTCATGCAATGTTGTAAACGAGCCATTCTTGCTGGTAATAATGGGACGCTCAGACGTAGCAAAGTGATCGCTGCATCTCCTCCCCGCCAGCAGAGATGATGCTTTCCTTTGACGCCTCTTGCTTCCAACGCTTCCCCCATTTCCGGCCCAAGAAACCAGTAAGGCAGGGCGCTACTGGCCGCGACCAAGGGCTGAGCATCAAATAGTTCGAGAACTTGCCGTTTATGGCGGGTAATCTGTGCTCGCAACTCGGCGGTGGAATCACCTAGCGCCAAAATGTTGGCGGCGATACGCAGCGACAATGAAGCATTGAGCAACGGTGGCAACGTCTGGCGTACCCGGGCCTGCAGCTCACTGGCGCACAGGCATAACCCCACGCGTAATCCCCCAAGCCCCCAGCCTTTTGACATCCCGCGCAGTACAATAAGATTGGGCATCTCACCAAGCAGAGTCACCGCGCTATAAGTCGGCGAACAATAATTGGCATTAGATTCATCGATCAACAGCAACATACCGCGCTGCGCCAATCTCTGGCACAGTTGCCGCAGTTTCACGAGATCGCCATAGTCATCATTCAGCAGCCCCGGACGCTCCAGAAACAACATATCAGCCCCAACGGCACACATTGCGGTACCAATGTCCTGCTCGCTTCCTGGCGCCATGTGATAAGGCTCCCGTCCTGCCTGACGCAGATACCAGGGATAATCCGGGTAAACATCACCGATAATCGCCACACGTCGCCCTTGCGATAAATATGCCAACGCGGCCAATAACGAAATGACCCCCGCACCACAAGACAGAGAAAAATCATCATGTGCCAGAGAAAAAAAATGTTTTACCGCCTGGCGTAACGTCATATCTCCCCAAGGATCGGTGACGGCATAGCGGTAGATCTCGGGTAGCCCTGTCTCAGTTTCCAAGTGCAAAGTCTGTTGGATGACAGCACTGATATCCGGCTGGATAAATGGCCGTTCATCCTGGGTCCAGGAGAGATTCAGTATTGTTGGCGTATCGTCCAGCGCGACCATGCTCTGATAGGAATCAATGGCTCTGGCAATCATAAGTCCTCCCATACCGCATAGGGGACTGACATTTCCTGAGCCTGCAGTGAGCCATGTTCATAGCGGTAGGAGGGGGGGGAGATAAAACGGTTCTGTTGCGCAATCAATAACAGGTTACCCATACGCGATGAACCTGAAGTTGAAAACAGGGATGTTCGCGGCATCACCAAGGCGATATCGCCAATAGCGCTGGCCAAACGTTGCTGCATCGCAGCTTCATGTTCCTGCTCAACATAAAACCAGCGTGTGCGTCCAGCGCCCCCCATCGTTGCGCCAAATTCACCACAAATCTGCTCTATCGACCGGGCAATGTCAGAATCATGCTGTGTCGGCACCAAGCCATGATCGGCATAGGCAATCACATCACACCCCTGCGCCACCAAACGCTCAGCCAAGGATGCTAACCCACAGAGGAATGCCTCTACCTGGTCGTCATAACCGTTAAGGTGAATATATTGATCGACGTCGATAAAACACCATAACAGGGTCGGTGCCGCACCGTTCAGTCTCTGCCCGACCGCGCCTTCCAGGCGCGCGATCATCTGTGCTGGCGGCACCAACGGCTGGTCCGTATAAAAAGCATGATTATCAACATGTGCAACGCCCGTCAGCAGCGCTCGCGTCCAGCTTCCCTGGATGGGCAACAGATCGCCGGCTATCGCCTGTGGGGTGAACCCATAGCGGTAACAATCGGTAAACAGATTAGCCGTGGGAGGCGTGATGGCATCCCCCTGATAATCACAGATGTTGATCAACGTTGCCTGCGCCGGATCAGGCCGAAACACGACGCCGGGAACACCATGCTGTTCTATGCTCTGCCCCGTCAAACTACTCAACCAGCAGCTTGCCGAGGTTGAAGGAAATATCGCCTGCCATGGTTCCTGATGGGCATAACGCCAGCAACCCTGTGCCAACTCGGAATAAATACCGTCGACAGCGAAGATCACTTGATGGCGTGGCTGCTTTTGCCGCTGTTGATAAGCCATACGTGCCGCAATACGTTTGCGAAATTGACGCAAGCTATTTACACTGTTTTCAATTGGTAACGTCATACCAAGGCGTCCCCTCAGCTTGCTTCACCGACTCTCTCAACGCCTGCAGTATTTGAGCTGCCCACCGATGGGCCACATTTAGCACCGCGCTGTTGGCTCGAGGACGAGCCGCAACGTTCTGAAAGAAACAGACCCCTTCGACAGGAGCACCAAGAAATGTCAGACGGGTTTCAATAGTGTTATCCAGGGTTCGTGGATGGAATGCTTCAGTCAGCATCAACCCCCCCGGAATAAACCGCTCTCCCCCCGGATCACGGTTTTCCCATAGTTGGATCAGTCCTTCGCGCAACATTGAAGGATAGAGTGGACTCTGCTGATAACGAGCGTCAAACGGGTGCAGACGAGCACAAGCTAAATGATCGATCTTCAGCCGTTGCCCACGGCCATGCAGTATGAAACCCTTTCCGGAACGCGCAGAACTAATGTGTACACCAACTGGGGCCAGCACGACTAGCCCCTGGCGAATAAGGGCCGCCATTTTCTGCATCGCTTCAACACCCGCACCATTTGACAAACGGTTGTAATAAGACATCCATAACGTCGAAAATTCGCGTTGAGAGGCGGGTGTTAAGCCACCAAAATCGGTGACAGCAGAAAATACGGCGCGTAAATCACGCCAAACACCATCACAGGCAGCCTTCAATGGATTAAATCGGTTACCTTGACGTGCCGCCGCCAGATCTAACTCTAACCAGCGTAGTACCTGGTGCTGCCGTTGCGACACGCTCCCTGTTGGCTGGCCGGTGAAAGGTTCGAAAATATACAGCCAGTCAAACCGATGTTCAGCCAGGTAGGGCGAGTGCCCCCATTTCACCTGTTGCGGCGGTAACGCACGGAATGCCGTCACTACCTGCTCAGCAGGCAGCTCCTGGTCAGTCAATGTCCGGTAAAAAGCCGTGGCCAGGCGCATCAGTGCAGGATCGTCGCTGTCTTGCCTGGCGCAAAACCTCTGAAACTCTACAACTGCCTGGTCAAATAACTGCTGGGCGGGTTGTAGTAACCGCTCAATATCCCGTTCAACTTGATGGGGGACGGTGGACAGGAATGATAGATATGCAGGGGTCACGGCCTCGATCAACCTCTGGCCCCAATCTTCGCCTAATAAAGTGCGGTAATAAACCAACGCCATCTCCAGCACCACCAGTGGAAATACATCACGCCGGAAATCGAGTTGCCGCTGGCAAGAACCGTCAGACAAGGTAGCGCTGCGCCCATGGTTCTTGCGCAGTAGCGTAATCGCGGACTCACTAAAAAACTGGGGCTGATGAAAGTGTTCCGGCAAGACTTTGGCATTAACCGGGCGGACAGAATACATTTTTCCACTTGGGCTAATTGCCTGGATCTGGGCGGGTTCATTACCACTGTGTAGATAACGCAGCTCACCATCATCGCCAGCAACAAAGCGGCCGCCGCGTCCTTCGGTCAGGTACAAACAGATATCAATAGCCGTCAGCCCCATACCAAGCAGCCCTATTCGACTGCCAGCATCGACAGTTTGCAGGCTGAATCGCTGTTCCAGTGGATAGGGATAGGAAATATACCGACTGTTGCGTGCGTAGCGTGCTTCATCCGTCCCTGGCCTAGGACGGCAAGGAGTATGGCCAGTAACGAATAAAACATGATCGGCCAGCAAGGCGTCCTGGTTGCTGGCAAACGACATTTTGAAACCGGAATAGTGACGGCGTACATAAGTCACTTCGTCATGATGCGCGATAACCTCGACTCCGGGTAATTGATTGAGCAGTTCGGCGTAAAGATTAAAATGATCGCGTAATGCCAAGCCATGCAGATATCGGTGTGGCACATCATGTGCGGCAAGATTGAAACGCTCATCTCCCGTTTGCTGATAACGTTGTTGACACCATTGATGAAAAGTCAATCTTAGCGGCAGAGGCAGCAGTACCGAGGCAGCCTGGACGGACTCATCCGCCGCAAAGGCTATTTGATCAACGCACCGGTTGAGATAACTGCTCGATGGCTGCTCATCACTATGTGCGACGCCAGCGCCTGCCCTGCCATGCGACTCAAACACATGGATGTGCAATGAGCCTGAAACCGGTTCTCTGCGTAGCAAAGCCAATAAGCGTTCCAGGGCATAAACCGATCTCGGGCCACCACCCACTATCGCCACCACATAGTTATTCACCGGTTATCTCCTGCCTGCGCTATTCAGCTTTTCGGTTTTTTGTGCCAATGCAGACCTTGGATAGTCATGGCATCGTTATCGTTGGCAACATCGAGCAGAGATTGAGCCCAAAGACGCAGGCGTTTACGGTTATCCCCTTTCTTAAAGTTGAGCATGAAATCCATGTCTTGATAGTCTTTGAATTTCTCGCCAAAGAATGCCGGGAACGAAGAATAATGCACGGTAATAGCATCCATGCCGGTCTGTTTGGCTATGTCGAGGAACTCCGGTTTCATATAGCCGGCGATGCTGATACGACCATGACTCAACGTTTGGCGTAGCGATTTCAGCATACCAATCAGAGCAGGATGGTTGTGGCGATCGTAGCCGCTACCCCGGCTGGCACCAATGGTCAGACTGCTGAGATCGTTCATCCCCACCAGAAAATGTTCAATGCCAAGTTTCTCGATGTCCGATGCGTGCCAAAACGCCGCTGGTGTTTCCATCATGCAGGAAATTTTGTTAGGGAAAGCAAAGCGGCGGGCATAATCCATGCCGAACTCTATTTCAGCCATCTCACAAACGTAGGGAAAGATGATATGCAAATTCGGGTGTTGTTTTGCCAACTGGGTAATGACATCGAATTCAATTTCGAAAGTATTGGTCAATTCCATCGCCCTGCGCATACCGCGCAAACCAATGGTTGGAAACTCTTCCAACACATATTCGTCATATCCTTCCAGCATGTTGATTTCATTGGCTGGCGCATCAATAAAGCGATACCAAACGTCCTTGTCTGGAAACACCTTTAACACGTTCTCGATATAATCAATCATCAATTGGCGCCCATCCGGGGCGGTAAGATACTTGCCCGCGCGACGGAAAATATACTCGCCACGCAGCAACCCAATCGCCGAGACCTCCTGATAAATACGTGGATCAATCAGCTCGCCACTTAAAGAGACTTCAATCTCCATGACATTGTCCTCACTCAATAAAATTAGCTATTTTTAACCGGTAGAAAGGCGGCACCCGCCGATGGAGCGGCTAAATAACGCTCCACCCCGGCACATAGGGCTTGGAAAACCTGTTCAGGGGGCTGACGGCCATCAACCCTGGTCCAATCCTGTTCGCGAGCATGGCGTGACAAAATGGAATAAACCTTGTTCATCTGTTCGAGGAAACGTTCATCACTGCATTCAAGTTGGTTACCACACTCGTAAGGCGCGTGCGTATCACCGTTGTCACGCCGCCAAGCGATAATCACGTTAGGTTCAACATCGAGAAACAACGTAAGATCGGGGGACGGAAAAGGAGCAATCAGCTGCGATAGCCAAGTCTCGCTCAACCCCAGAGCCATTTCCGTCGCGACGTGTTTTTGCCAACCACCATCAAGCAACACGATTTCATCCGCGGCTGGCGGCTGGTGGCAAAGCTGGATGGCGAAAAGGTTAAACAGAAAAAGTGCCCGGCTCTCACCACGCATTTCAGGCAATATTTCATACATCAAGGTACGGTAGCTACACCCAAAATACCGAGCTTCAGGGTACTTTTCAGCTTGCAGGGCATCACGTTTGGCTAGTGTACGCACCGGCAATCCTGTCGTTTTCTCCAACCAGGGGATCAGCCATTTTAACTGCGTTGATTTTCCTGCCCCGTCACATCCGAGAAGATTGATCAGCATGGCGGATCCTGTACAAAGAGACGAAACTCCCCTACTGCAAGGCGGCAGGGGGCCATTGCATTACTCGACAGAACGTAATATTTCCTCAGATTGTTCATCCAGGCTTTGCCCACATGAATCCTTGAGCATTTTCTGGAATTTATGGCGCAATGCCAACGGCACCATACGCTCGACATAAAACCCCAGTTGTTCGTCAAGCTGGTATTCAACCGGATCCTTGGCGGCCAGTTCCGACAATCCGCGCGCCATCTGCTCAGGGAAACCCGGATAGCTGGATTGCAGGGTATAAATCACGCTGTAATAGAGATTACGGCCCAGAGAGAAACACGGATAACGTGCCTCATAGTTGTCTAAAGAGTATTTAGGGAAACAACCATCGATAATACGTTTCGGGCACATCCATAATGGCATGACCAACGTCATATCACCGATCTTGCGTGCCGGGCTGGAAGCAGGTTTCAAGCCTGTTGAAATACGGAACAGGTTCTCGCACAAGACATCTTCCAGATTAAGCCCCGTGCTAATGAAGCGGGTGCCCAGTTCGCGGGCATAACGTGTCAATGAGAGGCGAATCAATAACGTGCCAAGAAACTCGAAGTCATCCCCCGCAAAGGTGCGCTCAAAACGGTCGATCAGACTTTCGCCGTCTGCTGGAATACCGAGCAGAGATTTGACCTCGTCCTCTTTGATAATTTTCAAGTCCAACTGATAGTTACGGCACAGCTCCACGGCACGTGGCACACCTTTATCCCAATCAGGGATACCCATAATGATCACCGGGTGGACATTGACGTAGTCACGAATCAGGCTCAGGCCGTGCAATAGTGAGTTACTGTCGCCACCACCGCTAACCCCCACAACCAGATCGGCCCCTTGAGGCAAATGCTGTTTGATGGTTTCTGCCACCCGTGCAGCGATAATATCGCAGCACTCATCAGGTGATAGTTTTTTGAGGTAGCTCTGCGCGCTGGCATCGCTATTTTTCAGATTCTGATAGATATACTCTGTTGACTCTGAGTTCTGATCGGTACTGTTAACAATTTGGAATTTCTCTGGGGAGAATTTGAAGGGGTTTACATTACGGTTAAAATAAAGCAGAAGCTGGTCAGCATCAAACTCTGCCATGGTTTTTTCCAACCCGGAACATAAATGCATAGCCTCTTCGCCGTCACGGCGCTGATAAATAGAGACCGCAGACCAGGGCACGTTATTTCTGCCTAAAACATCAATCAGGCGCTCATCAGGGCGACTGGAAAGTAACTGACGGCCATGCGCGGTCACGACGGCAATTTCAGGGCCCACAGAATTTAACGTTGACTTTGCAGACATAGCTTCACCTTAGGATTCATCCTGATTTTTATAAATTATAAAATCTCACCGTTCATTGAGATAAGGCCACATAGGGTATGTGGCCCTAAAGTGGTTATTGCGCGCCAGTCTCGCAGCTCGCACCACAAATGGTTTCAATACCATGACGTGAAGCGGGAATAAATGCACGCTCAGCACGCATTGATTCCAGTTCACTAACAGAAATGTCAGCATACTTTACATCAGCGCTATTGCTGATTAGGTTAATGATTTCATTCTTCAAATTGAAGTTACTGCTTGGGTTTTGTTTAAGTGCATTTTTCATACTTACATCCTCAATAAAAATTGATATTCGCTAAGTATATTACATGTGAAAAACTCAAATAAAACGACATGCAACCAAGCCAGTTTTAAAGCACTTGGAATTTTTGTCAAACCACCCTCCATAATAAAAATCGCTTCACAAAGGCTTACCCCACTTAAAAACAAAAAAGATAAACACCTGTTATAAAAGGATAAAACACGCACAATAAAATGGACGAAATATAAAATAATTATTTTTCAATTAGATACAATCAAGAATGCAAAATGAGAACAAAAACCGTCGTATTAAGACAGGCAACCTATTGAATAAAAAGCATTAACTCTCGTTATATAGGTAAATTCCCGCATTATTTTTTAATTATGTAATGAATAAAAAATAAACTTTATATTCCAAAAAAGTATAAAAATAGTTAAGATAATGTTAAGTTTGGTTATTTGAATAATTTCAAACTTAAATTATTAACCTGAAAAATCATATCCAAACTTTAAGGTAATTATTTTTTATATCTTAAAATCAATATGTTATAAAAAAATCAATGCGCAATACTTTGTTTTTATTTAACTTTAACACTTAAGTTTATAAAAACAATTTCGCAACTTTTCATTGACAGAACATGACACTGTGATAAGACTCTATCCGTTGCCAATTTTTTATCCTGAAAGATTGCGCAGCAATCCCGAAAATAGATAATCACTTTAATGGAGAAATTTACATGAAAGCGAAAAAATTGAAGAAAGTACGCCGCGCCAACGCAGCTCTGTAATCGTGGTAGGTTCAATGGTGCATGCGCATGCACCATTGAACCTTACAACCTTGCTTCCATTAATCCTAACTCCATTCAAAGGTATCTTCGATGATTTCTTTACCTGACTATGTTCATATAAAAGAAAACAAAAGGGATCGAGTCCTTCAGCTGTCAGTTTTCTTGCAAACTCATGAGCTTATTTTCGACGATGATGAAAAGTATCGCAATGCAGTTACTCAACTGAATAAATTGATAACAGGACCTGTTCAACTAACTCAGGCTTGCAATCAAGAAAACGCTCAGTTCTATGAGTACCTACTCGAAAACAACCTGGCTTTTGAACTCCCTGAACAAGATATCACGACCAATGATACAGGTTGTTCTGGCAGTGAGTTCTACAACCGTTTATACAACTTGGTCAATAATCAATGGCTACTCCAACGGGGTGAAACACCACTGGCACAAGCCATGTTGGAACCCGAAAAACATCGCATCCTCTTGCTCGGTTGGACATTGGAATACTTTCACGTAACCCGACTAGCCGTCTCTTCTCTGATTGGTTTCCTAGCCGATCCACTGCCAGCTGCACTCCAGCAGTTAGCACAAGAATTTGTAAAGGAAGAATTGTTTCACGAACGTATTATGGCCAAGGCATTTAGCGATACGCCTTGGCAGGAGAAGCAACTGTATGCTTCATCTCCCCTGCCTTCTACTTTGGCCTATATGGATTTTCTGAAGGATATGGCACTTCGCAGACCTCATTCATTCTTCGCCAGCCTGTTCTTCTATGAAGGCGATGATGATGATCTGATGGCGTTCTCTGAGTGCATTCCCGATACTCCAGAGTTTCACAAAATCCGTGATAGTCATCTCAGCCATGCCCGCATCAATATGCAAGGAGAACATGCTGATTTCACTCAGCACTATTTCAATTTGATCCCCTTATTATCTCATCAGCAACAGCAGGAGATAGTGGACGATATGGCTTACCTCTGCTTCCTCTACTATGACATGCAAGATGAAATCTTTGCCTGCTATCAACATGAAGATGACTTGGAGAAGCGCCTATGTGCCAATCAATGATGTTTAAACTGGTCAGTATGGGCGTAGCCATCAGTGGGGAGCCTTTGGTTGATCTGCGCAACCTTTGGAAAAAAATGACGTTGCAGGAAGGCATTAAGGACGAACTCAGCCATCCACAGCGCGCCTTGGTCACTCGCGGACGTATTCTGATGCTGGAAGGGCAGGAACGCTTTTTTTCCTTTTTACTGTCATGTAGCAAGCATGTGCCAGCCACGCCGCTCAGCAGGGAACTCACTGAACTGCTCTGTACCACACCCTTGCCGATCTATCTGGAGGATCAAGCATTTATCCGTCATTTTTATCGGATGGAGCCGGCATAATGACGCTACTTTTACTCATTACCGCCCTCAAAGCCATCGCTGAGAAAATTATCTACTTCGTGCTGCCGCTTTGGGCGTTCCAATTAACACAGTCAAACGATCTGATGAGCCATGTACGGTTGTTTGAATATCTTCCCTTTCTGGTCCTGGGCTTTATTATTGGTACCCTCGTCGATCGTATTGGTAGCCGAAAAGGTTTTATCGGCGGAACCCTAGGGCAAATAGTCGTGGTCATGCTGTTGGCATTGAATGGTGTCAGCTCGCAACATCTGCTATTTTTATTGGTATTCATGCTCATGGGAATGACCTATTTTGCCAACAATTCTCTGATCGTCCAATCAAAAGTAGCGTTACCAGAAAACCGACTCATTATATATAACAAATACAATAACATGGTGACCAATGTCTTCGACAGTGCTGGTCCAGCCATTATCGGCGGTATGTTGTTATTACTCACTTACACGCAAACACTGAGTTTATCCTATGCCTTGCTGTTTATTGCCTTATTACTGAGCGTGTTCAGTTTTCGCCGCACCCCGCCAGCGGAAAACAAACCCTTTATTCCCGATATCATTTACGGTTTCAAGGCGCTGTATGGATTACGTAATTTATGGATCCTGTCTTGGTGGACATCGTTTGCCAACGCGATTGTCGTCGTTTCTGAAATTGCCGTGATGTATTACGCCAAATCGCAGCTCAACCTTTCTGATTTTCAAGTCGGCCTATTATTTGCCGCGGGGGGTATCGGCGCAATCATGGGTTCCTGGTGTTCCGATCGGGTTGAAAAACGCGTTGGCGTGATCCAGGTACTGGTCTATTCCATCCCACTCATTGGTCTGGCCTATGTACTGATCAGCATACATCTCAATATCGTAACGCTAGGCATCCTGCTGTTCTGCGAATCCTTTTTGTTCTCCATCTATATCGTCTGTGTCCGTACTTACAGACTGGTGGTGGCTCCAGCGAAAGATCTGGGCAAAATCAATGGCATTACTGGCAGTATTTTCAAAATGTTTATCCCTTTCTCTCTGGCCGCTTATGGAGCCTGGGGAAATACGATAACGACCAACGAAGTGCTGCGCATCATGGGAGGATTGTTCCTGATCGGCTCTATCCTGCTATCAGCATCCAATATGTTGAAAATGAAAGAAAAGCTTTCAGATAACTACTGATATTGGGGGATGCGTATGTTCACTGCCCAACAGGTGGCCTGGGTGCTGCAACACAGCAGCACCTCACGCCTTATGCAACCCATTGATGCTCTTGGAAAGTTTGACCGTTATCAAGCGTCACTAGGCATTGAACAAGCGGCAAAATGGGTCGCGGAGGCGGCACAGCAACGGGACTTGCGACAGGTAGAAACGCTACATTTTCCTGCTGATGGCAAACAACATTGGTGGCACTTTACTGCTCCACTGGCTTGGACCCCACTACAAGCCTGGTTGCACGTACCGGCAGCCGATAATTTGTTGATTGACCATCAACAGCACGCGTTTGCCATTGCCACATATTCCTGTGCCGTAAACCAGCAGCACTTCACACTGGCGACGCCCGAAGAAAGCGAATGGCAAGGCAAGGTCCTGGTCATTCCCAGCGAGCAATATCGCCAACAAGATTGGCCATTGCTCCTGGCTCAGGCGGGGGCTGCTGGTTTTATCACCGATGCCCCTGCCTGCCACGATCGGCAAACAAACGTTAGTTTCCGTGGCCGAATTGAACTACCTCCGGGCAGCTCCCTGTTTGCTTTTAGCGCTACGCCAGAAGAAATGAGGCATTTGGAAACAGCGGCCCGCCGCCATTGCTGCGCGCAAGCAGAAATCTGCCTGGATCACACCGCCGCCATGCCAGTGGTGACGGCTTGCCTGCCTGGGTGCGATACCACGCATGAAATATGGCTAACCGCCCACCTTTGCCATTCGCGAGCGGGTGCCAACGACAACGCATCAGGGATCAGTGCCCTGTTGGAAACGGCAGCACTCATCAGCCAACTACAAAAAAACGATGCCTCGCCACCTCTTCGTTACACTCTTCGATTCATCTGGGGGCCTGAGTTCCTGGGTGTGGCTGCATTGCAACATCATTATCGTCACCGCCCTGCACCACTCGCGGTAATCAATCTCGATATGGTCGGAGAAAATCAAACTCTGTGCTGCTCACCACTTTGTATCGAACACCCTCCTCAGCGCCTGTCCTCATCTTTGGGCTTACTTGCTGAAGAGTGTGCCGCCGAGGCTTTTTTACAGACTGCGGATAGTGGCGGGAAATGGCTCAGTATTCCTTTCCACGGATTTTCCGACCATGCGCTGTTTATGAATCACAGCGATCACAGTCGCAATAGCCCAGCAATCCAAATCTGTCATATCGGCGATCGCTTCAACCACACTGCTGGCGATACTTCGGACAAGGTATCACCAGTAGAAATGAAACGTACTCTGGCCATCGTGGTACCGCTGTTGCTGAAACTGCAGCAACAGCGGCCGGAATATATTGCCCCTAAACCACCGGCCACACGGCCTATAGATGATGGCCTCTATGGTCATTGGCCTGGCCCATTGAATTTACGCGGATTGATTCAAGCTCTCCCCCCTGCACTAAGGTATCCATTAGAAAGACACCTGGCGCAAGATAAGCGTTATCTCGCCGCGCTTCATCATTGCGTCTTGAATGCAGATGGCCGTTCCTGGCCGCAAATTGTCGAGGCCACCAATAAAGAACTGGGGTTTATTTTGCCAGCAAACATAGATGAGAGTTTTCGCAACGCACTGCTTGCATCTTCCTGGTTCACTACTAACGCCAAGCAAGCTGGCATCGATGAGGAGAGATAACCGATGGAAGACGCTGAAATCCTGTTCGAACGTTACATGACGCTGTTAGGGATCACGGTACCAATACCGTATCGTGCGGGTGCCATACGCTGTACGCACGAAATCCGCGAGGCCGTCGCCCTGCTCGCCGTAGTGAAACATGCCGAGGCGGAACCCGCAAACGGCTTCGATGCGTTGAAAACCGTTGATTGTTATAAGGCATGCCATGAGTGAATTTCTGCACACTTTGCCCCTGGCCGAGTTGGCCCGGCGCCTGCGCAATAGTCAAATCAGTGCGGTGCAATTAACTGACTATTTTCTGGAACGCATTGCGCGTTTTAACCCGCATATAAAAGCATTTATTCAGGTAGACCCGACGCGGGCACGCCGCGACGCACTGCGTGCCGACGACGAATTGGCTAACGGGCATGACCGGGGACCACTACACGGGATCCCTTACGCACTGAAAGATATTTTCGATGTTGCTGGTGTAGCAACGACCTGTCACTCGAAAATCATGCAGCACCACATTGCGCCACACAGCTGTACAATAGAGAAGAAACTGAAAGCAGGTAGCGGGGTCTATCTCGGCAAACTGGCCACACACGAATTTGCCCTTGGCGGCCCCAGTCTTGAGCTCCCCTTTCCCCCAGCACGTAATCCGTGGAACCCTGCACATTTCACCGGAGCCTCATCATCAGGGGCTGGCGCAGCGATTGCTGCAGGACTGGTTCCAGTAGCCATAGGTTCAGATACTAGTGGTTCCATCCGAGGCCCAGCCTGCATGTGTGGCGTTACCGGTTTCAAACCGACCTTTGGCCTGGTATCCAGATATGGGGTATTTCCTCTCTCATGGTCGCTCGATCACTGTGGCCCACTAACACGCTATGCTGCCGACTGCGCATACGTCATGCAAGTCATCGCAGGTCAAGATCCCCATGACCCTACAGGTTGTAATGTCACCTTTGATTTTGTTAATCCACCCGCGATCAACTGGCGTAATTTCCGCGTCGCTTGGCCGCGCCACCTATTGACGGACAGCCCATATACACACCCGGAATTACTCGCAGCAATGGATAATAGCGTGGCGTTACTGCGCGATGCCGGTGCCACCGTTGAAGAAATTCAATTTAAGGATTACCACTTATTCAACGCCTGCGGCAGGATCATCATGACTGCCGAATCCTTTGCTATCCACCAGCAAAGTCTGCGCGAAAGGCCGGAGGATTTCGGGCGGTTCACCTATCAACGCGTGCTACCTGGCGCGACAATTTCAGCAGCAGAGCTATTGGATGCACAACGCTTACGCAGCGAACTGACAGGATGGCTGAACACCCGCATATTCCCACATTATCAGTTGCTGATATTCCCCAGTACGCTACGGCCGGCACCTGCCTTCAGCGAGTTTGGCACCGATTGGCCACCACCAGCCAACGTGGTACCCACGCAAACCATTCCGTTTAACGTCACCGGTAACCCTGCGTTAAATCTCCCGATTGGCCTGGCCTCTTGCGGTTTGCCCTTGGGAATGCAACTGGTTGGCCCGTTGTTTGATGATAGAACCCTGCTTGCTACCGGCAGTGCATTGGAAACATTACTCACCATGCCGATACTGGCGGAAAGCAGCTTGATCAACGATGCGGTCACTTATCATCCAGCATGAAGCGAGAATCGCGTTTCGCAACGCATTAGGCCCTGAGCCAACACGTCATCGTATGGACCGGTCTCCAATAAAAATCGCACAAGGCTAAGGAAATACTGTACGTAGGGGACACCACTCCACACAAATAGCGGCGATTTGCATAATAGCCAGTCCGCCTCTTTTCGCGTATGGCAATAGACAGGGTTTTGTTTCACCGCTTGATGAAGAGCGGCCTTACTCCCCATCACGGGGACCAGCAGGGGGAAAAGAGCAAACACTGACTGTTTTATCGCCTCAAGAGCCCAAGCTCGAGTACTGAGATTAGGAGTAAGCCGTGAACATAATGTCCATTCTTCACGGAAAGCGGGCAATTCCGTATCCCAGAAAGGCAGGCCATAATCACCGGCAGGATGTTCCGCGACCAAATGATGACGGCAATGCCCAAGTTCATGACTCAGCTCAAGAGCCTCATTGGCGGTCAAATGGCGCAGATCGTTCGCTCGAAGGCTGAGCGCGGCACTACGAGTGTCACCTTCCCACTGCAAATCGGCAAAGCTATCATCACCGACTTGCACCTCCACCTGCATTCCATCAATACTGACAATCGCTTGGTTTTTACTGCAACGAATGCATGCGACGGCCAGTACATCACAAACCTTCGCTAGCGAGGTTGCCCCCGTCAGGCAAGGCTGAAGAAACTCATGGCGCATAAAATGCGGCTGTGCGGGATCGAAATTCAGATCGTGCCACTCCAGCCCCATCGCAATATGCCTCGTCAACGAAATAATATCTGCTGCCAGCCCCTGCCGATCAACCCGAATACCAAAATAGGCAAGTCGGCGAGCGCTTTCGGCATACAGGGGGTCAATACATGGAGCTACCCGATCTCTTGACGCTGTATCGTAAGCATCTAGCGCATCCAGGTATCGATCCTCAAGCGGATCTTCCCGTACATTAGCCATAACATAAAGCCAGGAAAGACGCTGTGGCAGAGCAATATCTCCAGCCGTCGTCCTCAGTGTTTCCTCATCTATCGTTTCACTAAATAGTTGTTCAACCTGAGCTCTATTGATATCCATAACGTTCCATGCTGAGTGTCAAATGCCAAAATAAGGTCGTGCTCAACCGCCGCGTTCGGCTAACCGGCGCCGCACGATAACCTCTTTACAGCTTAGCACTACGGCTTGAAAGTGCATGGACCAACATGGGAATTGGCGAGGGTCCTGAATCAAACCACGTTACGCCAAATGCAAACCACAAGGTAGATCGGCTAGTTGCCGCTGAGCCGTCTCTGGCAAGGCCTTGTAGGTGACAATATCCGTCAGGCTGGCAAGCGGGGTCACACAGAGACATCGTATTTACTGCTATCTGCCAGCAGCACCCGCTGGCGGGCATTAGCCATCAGATCCTGCTTCAGGCCCGCCTTCTCTTCGGTGGGCGTGGTAATACCTTTCTCAATGCTCCACGAGTTACAGCTGACAAACGCAATATCCGGGTAGATCCCACGCAGCATCCTGCGCCCGTCTGGATAATCAGTAGTTGAGCATAAACGAGCGGTAGGCTTTCAGCACCGTCAGAAAGTCTTCGATGCCGCAGAAAGAGAGGCTCTCTTCGTCGTAGTAGTTCATCCCCTCTTCCATTTCGTCGCCTTCGAACTCCAACTGGTTGGCGCGGATCATCACCTCTTCACCGTCCATCAGCAACGTGTATTCGTGGCCTTCCAACTGCCATTGACGCTCACTGCCCTTGACCCCTGCCGCACCGGCTTCGATGCGGTCCAGCAGGTTAAAATCACCGTTGAGTTCTTCGTTAATCCAATGGCCGATGGCCTCATGCCCCATCGAAAATCTGACCACCACCTGACCGGTTACGTCACGCAGAAATTCGTAATCCATAGCATGCCCTCCTGAGCGGTGTATAAGACTGAGTTTAACCTTAAATTCGCAGCTAACTCAGTGAGCGCTCGCAAAGTTGTTCAATAATTCGTGGCGCAATATAACGGTCCGCCCTCCGCTTGGGAAGCGGGAAGGCTCTTGGTGCCTGCTATGGACGGGCAATTGTTGTTATCATGACACTTCTTAGCCCTTACCCAAGCCTGAGCCGATGATCGACAGCGAAATCACCCTGAAAAAATTGGAAATCTTTCTGGCGTTTATGGAGAAGGAAAACATCGGCCGAGCCGCAGAACAGCTTGGCTTGAGCAGCGTTAGCGTGCATCGTGCGTTACATACCCTGGAAGAGGGCTTTCGCTGCCCGCTGTTTATTCATAAAGGGCGCAACCTGCTGCCCCTGCCCGCAGCACTTACGCTGGCAGAATACGCACGCGATATCGTGGATCTCACCTACAAAGGTATCGAAGAAACTCGGTTGAAGGCGGGGTTTGGCCAGCAACGCATGCGTATCGGCACGCTCTACTCACTGACGCTGGAAACCATTCCACGGTTGATCATGGGGCTGAAGGTGCGCCGCCCGGCCATGGAGATCAGCCTGACTATGGGATCGAATGAAGATCTGCTGGCCCAGTTGGAAAACCAATTGCTGGACGCCATCCTGATTTCGGTTTCCGACAGCCAAATCGATCCGCTGCGCTTTGAGATCCTGCCGCTGTTTGAGGATGATATCTATCTTGCCGCACCGGCAGCCTCGGCGCTAAACAGCGATGGCACGGCAGACCTGCAAGACTTTCGCAGCCAGAAGTTTGTCTCCCTGACCGAAGGCTTCGCCACCTACCACGGCTTTAGCGAAGCGTTTCAGATTGCCGGTTTTGAACCGGAAATCGTCACCCGGGTGAATGATATTTTCTCCATGCTCAGCCTGGTGCAGGCCGGGGTGGGCTACACGCTGGTGCCTGGGCGGATGAAGAAGATGTATGAACACACATTGAAATTACTGCCGCTGTGCGAACAGTACCAGATGCGCCAAACCATCGCGCTGGTGTTCAATCGTAACCAGCAGCAGGATCCGAACCTGCTGGCATTGACGGCGGAAGGCCGCATGTACGCTCGCGGTGAAGGGCCGGTTTAATCGCGCCGATATTTGGCGACAATGCCGCAGACCGCGTTCAGGCCCAGTTGGCAGCGGGACAGCGCTTCCCCCTGCTCCATCACTTTTTTGGTCAAGCCGGTTAATACCGCGCCCGGCGGCATTTCGATCGCCAGACGGACTTCCCGTTCGTAGGCCGCCACCATCGCCTCATGCCAGCGCACGGTGCGGGCCATATTGAAGGCCAGATCGTCAGCAATTCGCTCCGGTTGCCATAACACGCGCCCGGTACTGCCGCTGAGATACGCAACCTGCGGCCGATTGATGGTTACCTGCTTCATGGCCTGCGCCAGCTTTTCCGCCGGTTGTGCCAACAGGGCACAGTGGGAAGGGACACTCACCGCCAAACGCTGGGTTTTCGCTGCACCGGCGGTTTTTGCCAACGCCATGACCTGCGCCATCGCGGCTTCGCTACCCGCGATAACCAATTGGTCTTCGGCATTGATATTGGCCAGATAGGCCGGTAACTCAGCACTATTGACCTCGTCTATCAGCCTTTCCACCTGCCGCAACGGCAAACCGACAATCGCCGCCAGGCCATATCCCGCAGGGTAAGCCTCCTCCATTAGCTGGCCGCGCAACGCCACCAGCCGGACGGCATCGGGAAATGCCAAGGCCCCGGCGATCACCGCAGCGGGAAAAGCGCCGATGGATAGCCCACTGACAAAATCAGCCTCGACCCCGTGCTGCTGTAATTCCCGCGCGTAGGCCACACCGGCTATCAGCAGGCACAGCTGCACTGCCCGGGTTTTCTGTAAGGCTTCGGCGCTGTCCAACGCCAGTACATCCTGGTCAAGAACAGCGCAGGCCTCGCTTAACAACCGCTGGGTTGTTTCATTGGCCGGCAGTTGGTGCAGCATCTGAGGCACCTGCGGCCCTTGTCCGGGAAAGGTAAATAAAATCTTCATCAGATCTCCTGAGAGCTGGCCCAGGGATCCGTCGTCAACAACGGTCCCTCAGCGGTTTTCAGCATCGCTCGCCCATCCCGCAGCCATTCGCTCAGGGCAAAGCCGCCGAGCGGTGTTTCTATTTGGGCATCGGCGCGGCAGGGCAACGCCTGCAACCACTGTGCCAGCCTCTGCAACTCATCAAGGCTGGCAGGCTGCGGGCAGCGAACCAACAGATCCAGATCGCTGTCGGCATGCATCACCGGGATTTCAGTCGCCAACGCATAACCACAGCTGCCGGTCACGCCCCAGCCCCACGGCCAAGGCCGCTGAGCCAGCATAATGAGCGCCTGCACCGGAGGCTGGGAAACAAAGCTCGAGTGCAGCAACGCCAGCGGCTCACTCACTAAAGACTCCGGCGTCACTACGCGCCGGATAGCCTCTGCGCTAACCCAAGCTGCGGCGCGCTGGCTGCGTTTCATCCCTCGGATCCCCACCGGGATCCGCCCGCTATCCTGAACATCGCGCCGTACTACCAACGGTAATGAAGTGCGCCACTGCTGGCCAACCCACTCCGGCAACGCCTGATCGGCACTGAGGGCAGCACGGTCACTAATCCAAATCAGGTCATGCGGGCGAATCATCGGCTTCTCCAGTTACATCCCTGAGGTCAGGGTGATAAACAGCGGTAAGGTAATGATACACAACACGGAACTGATCAGTAACGTGGCTTCGGCATCCGGCGACTGCACGCCAAAACGGTTACCAAAGACGATACCGAAGAAACCGGCAGAAAGGGCGATCATCAAAATAGCGGTAATGGCTACACTGCCGTGCAGGCCCAATGCCAGCACCAGCCCCCAGGCAATAAACGGTTGGATTAACAGTTTGGTCACGCTCGACAGCAACACAGGGCCGTTGATCTGCAACTTACGGGCAGACAGGATCACCCCGGTCAGGAACAGAGCCGTCGCCGTGGCCGACAGGCCAAGCGGTTTGATCGCGGCCAGCACCATTTCAGGCATATGCACGCCTACCGCCGACAGCACCACCCCAAGCAGCGGGCCCCAGACGATCGGTTTTTTCACCGAGCGCCACATCAGCACCGGCAACATGCCCAGGCTGGAACCCTGAACCCCGCCGGCCGCACGGGCCTTTTCACGCTCGAGGATCAGCAGGCAGAACGGCGTCATCAGTACCGAACCACAGGCGATAGCCACCGCCACGGACAGCGAGGTTCCCGGCGTTTCCCCCAGCACGCTACCGAGGATCGGCAGGCCAAGCGCGGCATAGTTGGGCAATGCCACGGTGAGCGTCAGCACCGCGGCATCCTGCGGAGACTTATGGAAGATCCCGGTGCAGGTAAAATAGATCGCCGCATAGGTGATCCACATCGCCAGCACCAACACCACGATCAGCGGCGATTGCTCGACGATCCCCGCCCAAGGTGTTTGTACGGTGGCACCGAACAGGGCCGCTGGCAGTGCAAAATCCATCACGAAGATGTTGAGTAATGAAACGTTCTGGTTATCGACCATTTTTGCCTTACCGGCAAAAAAGCCCAGCAGCATAATGACAAAAATCGGCGCCAAGGCATGAATAATTACGTATGTCATAAATCACCTGTTAAAAAGAAAAAATCAGTCAGATCAGGTGCGATGGTATTAGTTATATTGTTATATGCAGGTGAAGCTTTATGCCGGGTCGGAACGCATCATATGCGCCCTCCCGGCGGGTAGTATTTTGTTCCTGAACTCTGACGTAAAAATGGCTAGCGTGGCATTACCACTCTGCGCGCATACGTTCACGCACCAGCGAAGAGCTATGGCGGTTGTCTGCTCCCAGGCGGTTAGTTAATCCAACCCCTTCACGGCGAGTTTTGGCGATCGCCTGTATCAGTGCGTGGCGTACCAGATTAAGTTCCTGCTCACTGGCCTGCAGCGGGTCACGGATATCCAGTAACTGTTCCAGCAGGCCCAGCGAGCTGTAATGCTCGATGTCATAAGCCATCGGTGGAATGGTTGCTGCCAGTTTCTCCAGCGCCTCTACGGAACGTAACGTGATGCGCGCCGCAGACTCTTTGCCCATCGCATGGATCATCACGCCTGCATCGTTGAAGGCGATCAAGCGGTTGGCCTGATAGCCGTGCGCCAGAAACGCGCCAGACATGGCTTTCCCGACGATCAAACCAATCACCGGATGGCCTGCCAGCCGAGCCTTTGCATAAGCCCCAGCTGCACCGGCCAAGGCTTGGTGAATACCAAAGGCCTCTTCCCGGCGCCCGTAGGCCTGGCTCGGCACATCGATCACCGCCACGATGGCGCGCTTTTGTACTTTACCCACGTCAGCCGCGACTGCTTCACTGACTACCTGGGCTAACGTCCAACCTTCCAGCAATCCTACTTCGCCGCGTGCAGCGCGTGGGTAATGGTTATTTGCATCCGGCACCACGGCGATAAAACGCACCGGTTGGCCCTCTAGTTCAGCGTCCGCAACCCGGATCGAGGCGCACTGCCCCTGACGCTGCTCGGCCCCCGCCGTCAGCAAAGAGAACCAATATTCTCCACGGCTTGATGATGACGTACTCATACCCGATCCTCCGCAGCAAACAGTTGAGCAATGACCGCCGAATCCGCCTGCTGGCGGGTGTCGAACTGCGACAGTTTCGGCAAGTAGTAGTGATAATTGTCTGAGCGGTGCTGAACAGGCACGCCGCGTTGCAGACAACCTTTCATCGCCGCCTTGACCGCATGCAGCGCATCCGGGACTTCTTCATCGACAAAGCCGCTGCGATAGCGCACGTCGCCACCGGTCATGCTCCAGATAAAAGGCCGATCGCGGGAATCGTATTCTTCAATACCGGCTTCCTGTTCAATAACCTGTGGGCCGTTTAAGCCCAGGCGCGCTTCACGGGTGACGATCAGGTAGCTGCATAAGGCTGCCGCGATCGACATCCCGCCAAAGCAGCCCACGGTACCGGCAATTATACCCACCACCGGGGTGTAGCGGCGCAGATCGACAATCGCCGCATGAATATCCGCGATCGCTGCCAGCCCCAGGTTGGCCTCCTGCAAACGCACGCCACCGGTTTCCAGCAGCAAGACTGCCTGAGTCGCAATGCCGTTGCGGTTATCTTCTGCTGCCAGTTCCAGGGCCGCGGCCATCTTGGCACCGGAAACCTCCCCCATGCTGCCGCCCTGGAACGCCCCTTCTACCGCCACCACCACTGCCGGTTTACCGTCAATGGTGCCTTTAGCAACCACCATGCCGTCATCGGCCTGGGTGACTATGCCCTGCGGCTCCAGCCAGGGAGAAGTAATACGCTCAAATGGCCCCAACAGCTCACGGAAACTGCCACTGTCCAGCAAATTGCGGGCGCGCTCCCGGGCGCTGAGTTCGATAAAGCTGAGATCATCACGCATGGGCGGCCTCCTCAAATACCTGTTCAATACGCAGCCGAGCCACTCCCGGCGTAGCACCGAAATCGTTAATCTCTAACCGCCCGGCAGGTAAATCGCGCAATGACGCCAAGCGCTCAAACAGGTGCTGCCAGCGCTGCCGACTACCGTCTACGGAGGTTTTGATTGCCACCGTCAGCGTGCCGTCAGCCGCAGGCTCAAACAGAGCCTCCATGTCACCGGAGCCCACGACGCCGGTTAGTGCCTTACCCGGCAGCGTAATGCTGGCCGGATAACTCAAATCGATATGTTCCATAACATCCTCTGGATTGATTATTCAGCGGGCCGTAGCCCGATCGAGGAACAGAGCCGCAGCCAGTAAATCGGCCGCGCCGCCGGGTGAAGCGTTGCTCGCCAATAGCCGTTGCTCCAATTTGGCCAACGCCGCCTGCCCTGCCGGATGTTGATACCCTCCGGCATGCAGTACCTCGGCTGCCCCTTGCTGCATCGCTTTTAGCGCCGTTAACCCACCGCGCGACAGCACGCAGGTATCGCTCAGGGTGGTCATGATGGCCATCAAGGCATCAATCTGCGCGGCTGGCTCACTGGCCCCCTGGTTCCTGCTGTACCACAGCTGCGGTAGCGCACGTTGCATCACATGCGGGAAGCCTTGCTGGGCCTCCTCCCGCGCGCCGGGTACCTGATAACGTTGAGTGGCTCGCAAGCCTTTGCTGAACACCTTCGGGCTAGCATGATCCGGCAACTGCGCCAACTGAGCGGCTAATGTGCAACTGCTGGATGGCGTTGCGTTCCCCCCTTGCATGGCTACCGCCGTCACCAGCAGGCCCATCGCCCAGATTGCCCCGCGATGTGTATTAACACCGGCAGTGGCAGCCATCATCCGCTGTTCACCTTCCCGGCCAATCCGGCCCACTTCCTGACGCAACGCACTATCTGCCGGACGCTGCCAACCGGCAATCGCCAGCCGGTGGAAGACCGGTGTCAGGCTGTGGGCGGAACGCACCATCAACGCCAACGTCAAATCCTGATGCGCGCCGGAACCCCGGGCATCCACCAGCCCCGGTTTCGGGCTGAGGCGCGCCTCATCCACTAGCGCCTGCGTGGCAAGCTCCGCCAAGCGTGCGGCAACTCGGTCCGCATCAGAAGCGATTAAACAGGGGGAAAGTTTCATTACCAGCTCCGGAATTTCGCTGGCGGGTTATACAGGCCGCCGGACCACTCGACCAGATCCGCTACGCTGCCTGCGGCCAGCAAAGAACGCGTTGCATCGGTGCGACGAATGTCGAGGTCTTCCGGGAACACCACTTTGCCTTCACGGCGCAGCTCGGCCACGCGTTTAGCGTCCACACCCAGCCCGATATCGGTGATACCGGCCACCGCTGCCACCATGGCGCGGCGCTCTTCCAGCGAGCGTGCACGATACAGATAAGCGATGCCCTCTTCGGTCAGCACATGGGTGACGTCATCGCCGTAAATCATCACCGGTGCCAGCGGCATGCCAGACTCTTGCGCCACATCGACGGCATCGAGTTTTTCTACGAAGGTCGGTTTGGCCCCCGCCTGGAAGGTTTCCACCATTTGCACCACCAGCTTGCGGCCACGAGCCAACGGATCCGGCTCTTCGATCATATCCAGCCAGGCAGGCGTAGCGTGGCGACGACCGTGTGGATCGTGCCCCATGTTCGGTGCGCCGCCAAAACCGGATAGGCGACCACGTGTCACGGTAGAAGAGTGGGCCATACCGTCGATCTGTAAGGTTGAACCGATAAACATATCTACGGCGTACTGACCGGCCATCTGGCAGAACGCACGGTTGGAGCGCATGGAACCGTCGCTACCGGTAAAGAAAATATCCGGGCGGGCGGCGATATAATTCTCCATCCCCAGCTCACCGCCAAAACAGTGCACGGTCTCCACCCAGCCGCTTTCAATTGCCGGGATCAGGGTTGGATGCGGGTTCAGGGTCCAGTGTTTACAGATTTTGCCCTTCAGACCCAGTTGCTCGCCATAGGTAGGTAGCAGCAGTTCAATGGCGGCGGTGTTGAAACCGATACCGTGGTTCAGCGATTGCACCTGATGTTTGGCGTAGATGCCTTTGATTGCCATCATCCCCATCAACACGTGCACCGGTTTGATCAGGCGCGGATCGCGGGTAAACAGCGGCTCAATAAAGAACGGCTTGTCTGCCACCACGACAAAATCGATCCAGGAGCCGGGGATATCAACTCTTGGCAGGTCCGTTTCATCATCAACCAGTTCGTTGACCTGAGCGATGACGATGCCGTCTTTAAACGCAGTGGCTTCCACCAGCGCTGGGGTATCTTCGGTGCTTGGCCCGGTGTACAGATTGCCGTGACGATCGGCCTTGAACCCAGCCACTAGCGCCACGTTCGGCACCAGATCCACATACAGGCGGGAATAGAGTTCTATATAGGTGTGGATGGCACCGATTTCGAGCTGCCCATCTTCCAACAGTTGGGAAATGCGCAGGCTCTGGGTACCAGAGAAAGCAAAATCGAGCTTGCGGGCGATGCCCTTTTCAAAAATATCCAGATGCTCGGCGCGGCCAACGCTTGGCATGATCATATGCAGATCGTGGACCTTGGCGGGGTTGACCTCGGCGAGCATACGGGAGAGAAAATCGGCCTGTTTCTGGTTATTGCCTTCCAGCACCACCCGATCGCCAGAAACCAGCAGTTTTTCCAGCACGCTGGTCAGATCGGCGGTGGGGATCACTTTGCCCTGCGACTGCTCTTGCACACTCGCGATACGGCGTTTTTTTTCCTGCCGCCGGGTATCCCAAACGCGCGTGGGGCTTTGATGTAGCGACATACCTCAACCTCCTGGGTTTACTTGGTTCTGTTCAGTACGGTTAGAGTAAGAGTCTAGGAGAACGCCATCAATCAAGCAGGGGGATGGTTTATTAGCCTGAGAGTAATGGTTTCATCAAATCAAGATTAATCAATCAGTTAATATCAATAAAAGCCGGGGTCGATCACAAAAAAACGGGGAACCCAAAGGCTCCCCGTGATGATGCTAACTCAGTATTGAATTACACCGCGGTTTGGAAGATCACACCGTCGGCTTTTTCCGTGTACTGGGTCAACTGGTCGAAGTTCAGGTAGCGATAAGTATCCGCCGCCGTCTTGTCGACCTGTGCCATATAGGTCTGATACTCATCAGGCGTTGGCAGACGGCCCAGCAGTGATGCCACTGCCGCCAGCTCTGCGGAAGCCAGATAAACGTTGGCTCCAGTACCCAGACGGTTCGGGAAGTTACGGGTTGAGGTGGAAACCACGGTCGCACCGTCCGCTACGCGTGCCTGGTTACCCATGCACAGTGAACAGCCAGGGATCTCGATACGCGCCCCGCTCTTGCCAAAGACGCTGTAGTAGCCTTCTTCAGTCAATTGCGCTGCGTCCATCTTGGTTGGCGGAGCCACCCACAGACGGGTTGGCAGTTGGCCTTTATGCTGATCCAACAGTTTACCCGCCGCACGGAAGTGGCCGATGTTGGTCATGCAGGAACCGATAAACACTTCGTCGATCTTGCTGTTGGCCACATCGGACAGCAGGCGCGCGTCGTCCGGATCGTTCGGCGCACACAGGATTGGCTCCTTGATATCAGCCAGATCGATTTCGATCACTGCGGCATATTCCGCATCCGCATCGCCTTCCAGCAGTTGCGGATCCGCCAGCCATTTTTCCATCCCCTGAATACGGCGCTCCAGGGTACGGCGATCGCCATAACCTTCGGAGATCATCCACTTCAGCAACACGATGTTGGAGCTCAGATATTCGGCAATCGGTGCCTTGTCCAGCTTGATGGTACAACCGGCAGCGGAACGTTCTGCAGAGGCATCGGTCAGCTCAAACGCCTGTTCGACCTTCAGTTCCGGCAGACCTTCGATCTCCAGAATGCGGCCAGAGAAAATGTTCTTCTTACCCTTCTTCTCTACGGTCAACAGGCCCTGCTGGATCGCGTAGTAAGGAATAGCATGCACCAAATCACGCAAGGTAATACCAGGCTGCATTTTGCCTTTGAAGCGCACCAGCACCGACTCAGGCATATCCAGCGGCATGACGCCGGTCGCGGCAGCAAAGGCTACCAGACCAGAACCGGCCGGGAAGGAAATGCCGATCGGGAAGCGGGTGTGGGAATCGCCACCGGTACCAACGGTATCCGGCAGCAACATACGGTTCAGCCAGGAGTGGATCACACCATCACCAGGGCGCAGCGAAACGCCGCCACGGTTCATGATGAAGTCCGGCAGCGTATGGTGAGTCGTGACGTCTACCGGTTTCGGATACGCGGCGGTATGACAGAACGACTGCATCACCAGATCGGCAGAGAAGCCCAGGCAAGCCAGATCTTTCAGCTCGTCACGGGTCATCGGGCCAGTGGTATCTTGTGAACCTACCGAGGTCATTTTAGGTTCGCAGTATTCGCCAGGGCGAACACCAGCAACGCCACAGGCACGGCCCACCATTTTCTGCGCCAGCGAGAAGCCCTTGTTGCTAACCGCTACCGGCTTGGCAATACGGAACACTTCGCTGTGCGGTAGGCCCAGCGCTTCACGAGCCTTGGTGGTCAAGCCACGGCCGATAATCAGTGGGATACGGCCACCGGCACGTACTTCATCCAGCAACACATCGGTTTTCAGCTCGAAGCTGGCAACCAGTTCGCCGGTTTCATGGTTACGCACTTCACCTTTATACGGGAAGATGTCGATCACATCGCCCATGTTCAGGTTGGAAACGTCCACTTCGATCGGCAACGCGCCTGCATCTTCCATGGTGTTAAAGAAGATTGGCGCAATCTTGCCGCCCAGCACCACACCGCCGCCACGCTTGTTCGGCACGTAGGGGATGTCGTCACCCATAAACCACAGCACCGAGTTGGTGGCAGATTTACGGGAAGACCCCGTACCGACCACGTCACCGACGTAGGCCAGCGGGAAACCTTTCTTGTTCAGCTCTTCAATCTGCTTGATTGGGCCAACGCTACCCGGTTGATCCGGGAAAATACCTTCACGTTCGCTTTTGAGCATCGCCAGCGCATGCAGTGGGATATCTGGACGTGACCAGGCATCTGGAGCGGGTGACAGATCGTCGGTATTGGTTTCGCCAGTCACTTTGAACACGGTCACGGTGATCTTTTCCGCCAACGGTGAGCGTGACAGATACCATTCGGCATCGGCCCAGGACTGCATGATTTGCTTGGCGTGTGGGTTACCGGCTTTGGCTTTCTCTTCTACGTCGTAGAAGTTATCAAACATCAGCAGCGTATGGGAAAGCGCCTTGGCAGCAATCGGTGCCAGCTTTTCGTTATCCAACGCCTCGATCAGCGGATGAATGTTGTAACCGCCCTGCATGGTGCCTAGCAGTTCAATGGCTTTTTCGGGGGTAACCAGGGGGGAAGTGGCTTCGCCTTTGGCAACGGCTGCCAGAAAACCTGCTTTGACATAGGCGGCTTCGTCGACGCCCGGTGGTACACGGTTAATCAGCAGGTCTAACAGAAATTCTTCTTCGCCTTTTGGCGGATTTTTTAATGATTCAACCAGCGCTGCCATTTGTGTCGCATCTAATGGCTTAGGGACGATGCCCTCTGCAGCACGCTCGGCCACGTGCTTACGGTATTCTTCTAGCACGACTTTCTCCTCGCTCTCATTGTCATTTATTGTGCCTGGCGTTTTATATTCAAACCGGGTTTAGCGCACGGCGATATTTGACGGGGCACTGCTGTCGATATCCTGGACTGTAAGTAAGGTACAGTGCCCGGTTCCGCCCAGCCAGCATATCAGGATTTGAATCGGTTGTTAATTCGTTCACATAAAAGCAACATTAAATCTTTGCTGAATCGTTGACCGCAGCGTAATCGGCTGCAAAGCAGGCGGGACGGGCTCGGGTTCGATACGGCACAACAGCAATCTCAGCCCAATGAGCACAACATAACGTCCATAGTTTTACAATGGTTATCGATAGAGTTGGGAGAAATTGGCGGGCGTTGGGCACAAAAAAACCGCCATAAAGACGGTTCTTTTGTATCCGTACAGTGTTAGCAGGCACCGAACGGATTTCTTACATCGTTAAGAACGATACAAGCGCTAACGAACAGGTTCATTGTGCGTAAATCTGGTTAAAAAATCAACCATCGGGATGCAAAAACCCTTTTTTTATGTACCCTGATTCTGGGTCTGTTCTGCCGGTTTAGCAGCCGGTCATCGGGCTTGAGAACAGTGCTGCAACTACTGCGATACAAGCGCTGACGAACGCTTGTTCCGCCGGGATTTTTCCGGTGAAGTCGCGGTGGTCGTGGTTCCACAAGGAACGCGCAATGAAAGGGAGAACACTCATTATCCTGCTCATTGTACTGGGTTCGGTGTTTGGCGTCAGCAAAGGCGGCTGGTCAGTTTCCAGCAACCAACTGATCTTCAACGTCGTATTCCAGAACAAGTAAGCTACTGGCCGCTCTTTTGAGCGGCCTTTTATTGGCATTTATTCCAAAAAAACGGCCCCTTTACAGGAGCCGCTTATCAACCTTACCAACCGCTGAAATTACTTCTTCTTGGCTTTCGGGTTTGGCAGATCGGTGATGCTGCCTTCGTAGATCTCTGCTGCCAGACCTACGGATTCGTGCAGGGTTGGGTGAGCATGGATAGTCAACGCGATATCTTCTGCGTCACAACCCATCTCGATCGCCAGACCGATTTCACCCAACAGCTCGCCGCCGTTGGTGCCGACAATCGCGCCACCAATGATACGGTGCGTTTCTTTGTCGAAGATCAGTTTGGTCATACCGTCTGCACAGTCAGAAGCGATAGCACGGCCTGAAGCTGCCCACGGGAAGGTGGACGTTTCGTAGCTGATGCCTTTCTCTTTGGCTTCTTTCTCGGTCATCCCTACCCATGCCACTTCTGGCTCGGTGTAAGCGATCGATGGGATCACTTTCGGGTCGAAGTAGTGCTTCATACCAGCGATAACTTCAGCAGCTACGTGGCCTTCATGCACGCCTTTGTGCGCCAGCATCGGTTGACCGACGATGTCACCAATCGCGAAGATGTGCGGCACGTTGGTACGCAGCTGTTTGTCGACGTGGATAAAGCCACGGTCGTCAACTTCTACACCGGCTTGGCCAGCGTCCAGCAGTTTACCGTTCGGCACACGGCCGATCGCTACCAGCACCGCGTCGTAACGCTGTGGTTCTGCAGGGGCTTTTTTACCTTCCATCGTGACATAGATGCCGTCTTCTTTGGCTTCTACCGCAGTCACTTTGGTTTCCAGCATCAGGTTGAACTGCTTGCTGATACGCTTGGTAAAGACTTTAACCACGTCTTTATCTGCAGCCGGGATCACCTGGTCGAACATTTCAACCACGTCGATCTGTGAACCCAGAGCATGGTATACGGTGCCCATTTCCAGGCCGATGATACCGCCGCCCATCACCAGCATGCGCTCTGGAACGGTTTTCAGCGCCAGTGCATCGGTGGAATCCCACACGCGTGGATCTTCATGAGGAATAAATGGCAGTTGGATCGGACGGGAGCCTGCGGCGATGATGGCATTGTCGAAGTTGATGGTGGTAGCACCATTCTCGCCTTCAACCACTAGCGTGTTGGCGCCGGTGAATTTACCCAGGCCGTTGACCACTTTCACTTTGCGGCCTTTAGCCATGCCAGCCAGACCACCGGTCAGCTGATTGATGACTTTCTCTTTCCAGACGCGCACTTTGTCGATGTCGGTTTTCGGCTCGCCGAAAACGATGCCGTGTTCGGCCAACGCTTTGGCTTCTTCGATCACTTTGGCAACGTGCAACAGTGCTTTGGAAGGAATACAGCCCACGTTCAGGCAAACACCGCCCAGAGTGGAGTAACGCTCAACCAGAATGGTTTCCAGACCTAAGTCAGCGCAACGAAAAGCAGCAGAGTAACCCGCAGGGCCCGCCCCAAGTACCACGACCTGAGTTTTAATTTCAGTACTCATCATGACCTCTTAATTGTTTGTCCGGCGGGTCAGACGTCATTTTTATTGCTAGTCGATCTCATAACGCCCTTCATCCACCGGGACGCATACACCGCGAGCAGTTTACAGAATTGTTAATAATCTGCAAAGCGTGTTCGAGTGACCCGTGTCCCAACAATTCTGTCGAGTCATGCAAAACCCGACAAAACTGCTACTGAATTACTAAGGGCGCAGCATGCTGCGCCCTTTTTTCATTACATCACCAGACGGCGAATGTCGGCCAGCATGTTGTTGATGATGGTGATAAAGCGCGCACCGTCAGCACCGTCAATCACACGGTGGTCGAAGGAGAGCGACATTGGCATCATCAGGCGCGGCGTGAACTCTTTACCGTTCCAGACCGGCTCCATCGCAGACTTGGAGACACCCAGGATAGCCACTTCCGGCGCGTTAACAATCGGCGCGAAGTGAGTAGTCCCGATACCACCCAGGCTGGAGATGGTGAAGCAACCGCCCTGCATTTCGCCTGCGGTCAACTTACCGTCACGCGCTTTTTTGGAGATCGCCATCAGTTCACGGGACAGCTCAGTGATGCTCTTCTTGTTCACATCCTTGAATACCGGAACCACCAGGCCATTTGGCGTATCTACCGCCACGCCGATGTTGATGTATTTCTTCAGCGTCAGCTTCTGGCCATCTTCGGACAGTGAGCTGTTGAAGCGTGGCATCTGCTCCAGGGCAGCGGCAACGGCTTTCATGATGAACACCACCGGGGTGAACTTCACGTCCAGCTTACGCTTGGCAGCTTCGTCGTTCTGCTGCTTGCGGAACGCTTCCAGATCGGTGATATCGGTTTTGTCGAAGTGAGTCACGTGCGGGATCATCACCCAGTTGCGGCTCAGGTTGGCACCAGAGATTTTCTGGATGCGGCCCAGTTCAACTTCTTCGATCTCACCAAACTTGCTGAAGTCCACTTTCGGCCAAGGCAGCATGCCTGGCAGGCCACCACCGGTAGCGGCAGGAGCGGCTTCGGCGCGTTTGACCGCGTCTTTCACGTAAGCCTGAACGTCTTCGCGCAGGATACGGCCTTTACGACCTGTGCCCTTCACTTTTGCCAGGTTAACACCGAACTCACGCGCCAAGCGGCGGATGACTGGGGTCGCGTGAACGTAGGCGTCGTTTTCAGCGAACTCGCCTTTACCGGCGGCGGCGGCAGGTGCAGCCGCTTTGGCTTCCTGCTTGGCCGGTGCCGGAGTAGCTTCTGCTTTCTGGGCCGGAGCAGCGGCAGGTGCTGGTGCAGCGCCTTCCACTTCGAACACCATGATCAGAGAACCGGTTTTCACTTTGTCGCCGGTAGCGATTTTGATTTCTTTCACGGTGCCCGCGAACGGAGCCGGAACTTCCATAGAAGCCTTGTCACCTTCAACGGTGATCAGTGACTGCTCAGCGGCAACTTTATCGCCCACTTTCACCATCACTTCGGTCACTTCTACTTCGTCGCCGCCAATGTCTGGCACTTCGACGTTTTTCGCCGCGCTTGCCGCAGGGGCAGCAGCCGGAGCCGCCTGGGTAGCCGCAGCAGCAGGGGCAGCAGAAGCCGCGCCAGCCACTTCGAAGACCATAATCAGGGAACCGGTTTTCACTTTGTCACCGGTGTTGATTTTGATCTCTTTCACGGTACCAGCGAACGGTGCAGGCACTTCCATAGAGGCCTTGTCGCCTTCTACGGTGATCAGAGACTGCTCGGCAGTCACGGTATCGCCAACCTTCACCAGGATCTCGGTGACTTCAACTTCATCAGCCCCGATGTCCGGTACTTCAACGTCTTTGGCTGCGGCAGCAGCAGGAGCCGCGGCCGGTTTTTCTTCTGCCTTGGCGGCTGGTGCGGCAGCGGCCGCACCTTCTGCTTCAAAGATCATCAGCAGTTTGCCAGTCTCGGTTTTATCACCGACGGCCACTTTGATCTCTTTGACCACGCCAGCCTGCGGCGAAGGCACTTCCATGGAGGCTTTGTCGCCTTCCACGGTGATCAGCGATTGTTCAACTTCAACCTTATCGCCAACCTTCACCAGGATCTCGGTGATTTCAACTTCATCTGCACCGATGTCCGGCACTTTGATTTCGATAGACATTGTTCAGTACCTCTTATGCCAGACGCGGGTTAACTTTTTCTGGGTTGATGTCGAATTTCTTAATCGCATCAGCGACCACAGAAGCTTCAATGTCACCGCGTTTAGCCAGTTCACCCAGAGCAGCAACCACCACGTAGGAAGCATCAACTTCGAAGTGGTGACGCAGGTTTTCGCGGCTGTCTGAACGACCGAAGCCGTCAGTACCCAGTACGCGATAATCGCTGGCTGGTACGAAAGTACGAACCTGCTCTGCGAACAGCTTCATGTAGTCGGTAGACGCTACCGCTGGCGCCTCATTCATCACCTGAGCGATGTAAGGCACACGTGGGGTTTCGGTTGGGTGCAGCATGTTCCAACGCTCACAGTCCTGACCATCACGCGCCAGTTCGGTGAAGGAAGTTACGCTGTAGGTGTCAGAACCCACGCCGTAGTCTTTCGCCAGGATCTGCGCAGCTTCACGCACATGACGCAGGATCGCACCGGAGCCCAACAGCTGTACTTTACCTTTGCTACCTTCCAGAGTTTCCAGCTTGTAGATACCTTTACGGATACCCTCTTCTGCGCCCTGTGGCATGGCTGGCATGTGGTAGTTTTCGTTCAGCGTGGTCAGGTAGTAGTAGACGTTTTCTTGCGCGTCACCGTACATACGCACCAGGCCGTCATGCATGATCACTGCCACTTCATACGCGTAAGCCGGATCGTAGGAGATACAGTTAGGGATGGTCAGAGACTGAATATGGCTGTGGCCATCTTCGTGCTGCAGACCTTCACCGTTCAGGGTAGTACGCCCTGAAGTCCCGCCGATCAGGAAGCCACGCGCCTGTTGGTCACCCGCTGCCCAGCACAGGTCGCCGATACGTTGGAAACCGAACATGGAGTAGTAGATGTAGAACGGGATCATTGGCAGATCGTTGGTGCTGTAGGAAGTCGCTGCGGCCAACCAGGAAGAGGCTGCGCCCAGTTCGTTGATACCTTCCTGCAGGATCTGGCCTTTCTCGTCTTCTTTGTAGTACGCCACCTGCTCACGGTCCTGCGGGGTGTACTGCTGGCCGTTCGGGCTGTAGATACCGATCTGACGGAACAGACCTTCCATACCGAAGGTACGAGCTTCGTCGGCGATGATTGGCACCAGGCGATCTTTGATCGACTTGTTCTTCAACATCACGTTCAAGGCACGCACAAAGGCGATGGTGGTAGAAATCTCTTTGTTCTGCTCTTCCAGCAGTGAGCTGAAATCTTCCAGAGCTGGCATTTCCAGCTTCTCGGTGAAGTTAGGCAGACGAGTTGGTACATAGCCTTGCAGCGCCTGACGGCGTTCGTGCAGATACTTGTACTCTTCGGAGTCTTTCTCGAAGGTGATGTATGGCAGTTTTTCGATGTCAGCATCGGCCACTGGCACGTTGAAACGATCGCGGAAGTGGTGAACCCCTTCCATGTTCATTTTCTTCACCTGGTGAGCGATGTTTTTACCTTCCGCGGTTTCACCCATGCCGTAACCTTTGATGGTATGGGCCAGGATCACGGTTGGTTTGCCTTGGGTATCCTGCGCTTTTTTCAGTGCAGCAAAGACTTTCTTCGGATCGTGACCACCACGGTTCAGCGCCCAGATTTCGTCGTCGGTCATATCTTTGACCAGCGCGGCGGTTTCCGGGAAGCGGCCGAAGAAGTGCTCACGCACGTAAGCACCGTCTTTGGATTTGAAGGTCTGGTAGTCGCCGTCCAGGGTTTCGTTCATCAGTTGGATCAGCTTGCCGCTGGTGTCTTTACGCAGCAGTTCATCCCAACGACCGCCCCAGATCACTTTCAGCACCTGCCAGCCAGCACCTGCGAAGATACCTTCCAGCTCGTTGATGATCTTGCCGTTACCGGTAACCGGGCCATCCAGACGCTGCAGGTTGCAGTTGATGACGAAGACCAGGTTGTCCAGCTTCTCACGGGTTGCGATGGTGATCGCACCTTTGGATTCTGGTTCGTCCATCTCGCCGTCGCCCAGGAAGGCATAAACGGTCTGGCCAGAGGTGTCTTTCAGACCACGGTGTTCCAGATACTTGAGGAACTTGGCCTGATAGATGGCGCTGATTGGGCCCAGACCCATGGAGACGGTCGGGAACTGCCAGAATTCAGGCATCAGTTTTGGATGCGGGTAAGAGGACAGGCCTTTACCGTGCACTTCCTGACGGAAGTTGTTCATTTGATCTTCGGTCAGGCGGCCTTCAAGGAAGGCACGTGCATAAACGCCCGGAGAGATGTGGCCCTGGAAGTAAACCAGATCGCCGCCGTCTTTCTCGTTGCGAGCACGGAAGAAGTGGTTAAAGCAGACTTCATAGAAGGTCGCAGAAGATTGGAAGGAAGCCATGTGGCCGCCCAGATCCAGATCTTTCTTGGAAGCACGCAACACGGTCATCACGGCGTTCCAACGGATGGCAGAACGAATACGACGCTCCAGATCCAGGTTGCCCGGGTATGCCGGTTCGTCTTCTACCGCGATGGTGTTGACGTAGTTGTTAGCCGCAGCACCCGCTGCAACGCTAACACCGCCCTTGCGGGCTTCTCCCAGCACCTGATCAATCAGGAACTGAGCGCGTTCAACACCCTCTTCACGGATGACCGATTCGATCGCCTGCAGCCAGTCGCGGGTTTCGATCGGATCCACGTCATTGTTTAAACGTTCTGACATGGTGGTATTCCTTATCTGTCTAATGGTTTGTTTGGAGCCTGTCTTCGTGCGTTCTGTCATAAAACGCACGAAGACAGGCTCATCAGTTTGGTTGCCGCTTAAGTACTTAATTAAGCACTCCGAGCTTTATCTCTACAAGCTGGTGTGCCTTGAAGAGAACCACTCTTAATCCTTGCGTTGCTGGAGACGCCGCAGCGATCGATCACGCCGGGTGTGTTCTCTGCTGAGATCCAGCAAAATTTCCTCGATAAACGCCAAATGGCGGTGCGAGGCTTCACGGGCCTTTTCAGGTTCGCGTGCCACAATCGCCTCAAAGATCCCGGCGCGATGGCTACTCACTGTTGCCAACATCTCACGGCGCGAGTAGAGCAATTCAAAGTTCTGACGAACGTTCTGTTCCAGCATCGGGCCCATACAGCGCAGCAGATGGAGTAACACAACGTTGTGGGCAGCCTCGGTCACGGCAATTTGGTATTGCATGACCGCGTCGGCTTCGGCGTCTAGATCGCCACTGTCCTGAGCTTGCTGGATCACATGATGGCAGTCGCGGATGCGCGCCAGATCTTCGTCAGTCCCACGCAACGCCGCATAATAGGCAGCGATACCTTCGAGAGCATGACGGGTTTCGAGCAGATCGAATTGTGATTCAGGATGATCGGCCAGCAGCTCAGCCAGCGGATCGCTGAAGCTCTGCCACAGATTAGTTTGTACAAAGGTGCCGCCTCCCTGGCGACGCAGGAGCAGCCCTTTAGCTTCCAGACGCTGAATTGCCTCTCTCAGAGAAGGACGGGAAACATCAAACTGTTTCGCCAACTCGCGCTCTGGAGGCAGCTTTTCGCCTGGACGTAGCGTACCCTCGAGGATCAGGTATTCGAGCTGCTGCTCGATAACATCTGACAACTTGGGTTGGCGGATTTTGCTGTAGGCCATGGGTGATTTCTTCTCTGCGAAGTGCCCGGAGTCAATTGGTAATACCAATTTCAAAAACGTGACGGTAAAGTAACAAAGTATTCACCTGCTGTCCATATGGGCCTTGATCGAAATCATGAATGCCGCACATTTTAACACTTCAATCCATAAGCCTTTGCAAACCGGCAACTCAGCGTTGGTAATACCATTTACGAGGTAGCCGCCGAATTTAACTTTTGTGAAACCTCTGGTTAGAACAATGCCCGGGTTATATGGCAAGGAGATTAAGGGTTATTTTCGCTTTACAACCGCTTACCGAGCTCCGCATCGTTAACAAAAAAACAACAACAATGGTGATTATTTTTGCCAATTCTGTGAGTTATTGCTTATTTCGTGCACGCAATCCCCCCGCTCGTCACACAACCCGCATTTTGTTGCCTAAACTGCTGCAATCTTAATCATTCAAACAACAAAGCAGGTGCAAACTTTCGCACATACCATTATTCTCTGCCAAACGGTAGCGACGCCGTGGAATTTATAGCTATAACGTCGTAAACAAAAAACAACACACATCGTAATCATTACTTTACGGTAATGAGCATTATGTCGCACAGAGGGTTTCATTGATGGATGGTCAACAGCATGGCGACCAGCTGAAGCGCGGCCTGAAAAACCGCCATATCCAGCTGATCGCCTTAGGTGGCGCAATAGGTACCGGCCTGTTCCTCGGTATCGCTCAAACAATAAAAATGGCCGGCCCGTCGGTCATCCTTGGTTATGCAATTGGCGGTTTTATTGCCTTCCTGATCATGCGTCAACTGGGTGAAATGGTGGTAGAGGAGCCGGTGGCCGGATCGTTTAGCCACTTCGCCTATAAATACTGGGGGAACTTCGCCGGTTTCGCCTCCGGCTGGAACTACTGGGTGCTGTACGTGCTGGTTGCCATGGCAGAACTGACCGCGGTAGGTATTTACGTGCAGTACTGGTGGCCGGGTATCCCAACCTGGATCTCCGCTGCCGTGTTCTTCCTGGCCATCAACGCCATCAACCTGTCGAGTGTGAAGGTCTATGGTGAAATGGAGTTCTGGTTCGCCATCATCAAAGTGGTCGCTATCATTGGCATGATCGCCTTTGGTGCCTACCTGCTGTTCAGCGGCCTGGGCGGCCCGGAAGCCAGCGTCACCAACCTGTGGGCGCAGGGCGGTTTCTTCCCGAATGGCACCATGGGGCTGCTCATGGCGATGGCGGTGATCATGTTCTCCTTCGGTGGATTGGAACTGGTGGGTATTACCGCCGCCGAAGCCGATAACCCGGAAAAAAGCATCCCGAAAGCCACCAACCAGGTGATCTACCGCATCCTGCTGTTCTATATCGGCTCGCTGACTATTCTGCTGTCACTCTATCCGTGGGGAAAAGTAGTCGAAGGCGGCAGCCCGTTCGTGCTGATCTTCCATGCGCTGAACAGCAATATGGTCGCAACGGTGCTTAATATCGTGGTCCTGACGGCTGCGCTGTCGGTCTACAACAGCTGCGTCTATTGCAACAGCCGCATGCTGTACGGCTTGGCCAAACAAGGTAATGGCCCGAAAGCCCTGCTGAAAGTGGATAGCCGCGGTGTGCCGGTAGTTGCCATCGGTTTCTCAGCGTTGGCAACCGCACTGTGCGTGTTGATCAACTACCTGATCCCAGGCCGTGCCTTTGAATTACTGATGGCGCTGGTGGTGTCTGCCCTGGTGATCAACTGGGCGATGATCAGCCTGGCACACCTGAAATTCCGCAAGGCGAAAAACCATGAAGGCGTCGAGCCGAAGTTCAAGGCCTTCTGGTATCCGTTCAGTAACTATCTGTGCCTGGCCTTTTTGGCCGGTATTCTGGTGATCATGTATCTGACACCAGGGATCCAGATTTCCGTGCTGCTGATCCCGGTATGGCTCGTCATTCTCGGCATCGGTTACTTCATCAAGCAGCGTGGCCAACGTGCTGTAAGCGCCACCAATACCCACTGATATCATTGTTGACGATCAATAGGCCCGCACGCGGGCCTATTGTTTTTCTTCATCATTAATGGGCTTTACGCAGTGCCTTCACCTGCTCGGTGGTGATATCCGCCGGCAGCCCGCCCCAGGTGACACGCAGGTAATTCACCAGTTCGGCAATTTGCGCATCGTCCAGACGATCGGCAAAGCCCGGCATGCTCTGCATACTTTCGTTACCGGGGAACTGCTGTGCTGGTAGCCCATCCAGCACCGACACGATCAGGTTCTTGCCGTCCGGTTGGCGCAGCGTGGCGTTATCACGCATCGCTACCGCAACATGCGGTATACCTGCACCATCACGCTCATGGCAGGCGGAACACTGGTCGAGATAGGTGATACGCCCGGCATCACTGCCCTGCCCGATTTTAACGGCAACAGGCTGCGGTGGCTTATCGCCCATCAGGTAGGTCACCAACGCCCGATGATCTTCCGGCGTCAGATGACGAGTGCTGAGATCGACCACCATGTGCATTTCGCTAAACGCCGAGCCCTGCGGCGCTAATCCGGTGCTGAGGAAACGGCTCAGATCCTCTGGCGTCCAACCGCGCTGAGCCAAAGCCTGTGGCGTAATATCCGGCGCGATAAACCGCCCCAGATCGCCACCCTGCATCGGCTTGTTCACTTCCATCTGCCCCAGCATGCCCCGTGGCGTATGACATTCGCCACAGTGGCCAAGCACGTCAGACAGGTAACGCCCACGCTGCCATTCGGCGGAGCTCCCCTGCGAGCTGGCCGGTAACGGATCGCTGTTGCGGAACAGCAAATTCCAACCGATCAGCGCCATCCGCTGGTTGAACGGGAACGGCATATCGTTGGCTGGAATGGCTACGTCCACCGCAGGGCGCGACATCAGATAGGCATAAATAGCATCCGCATCTTCGCGCGAAATGCCTTTGTAGGAGGTATAAGGCATCGCCGGATACAGATGGCGGCCACCCGGAGCCACCCCCTGCGTCAACGCCAGGAAGAAATCATCCTTGGTCCAGCGGCCAATACCCTGATCGGCAGAAGGCGTCAGGTTGCTACCATAAATGGTGCCGAATGGAGTATCCAGCGGATAGCCTCCCGCCAGCGGTGCCCCACCAGCGGCAGTATGGCAGGCAGCACAGTCGGCAGCCTGCGTCAGATAACGCCCACGGGCAATTTGTTCGCTGCTGGCGGTAACCTGCTGGACTGGGCCGTCATAGCTGCGGTTTTCTCGCCACCACAGCACGGCGATCACAATCGCCGCTATCAGCACAATCAACAATGCGAGACGTTTTTTCATTACGCCGTCTCCTTCAGCAGGCCTGGGGTTTTCAACACCACGTCACGCACCGCCTCGTAATAACGGACATAGCCGGTGCAACGGCAGATATGGTTTTCCAACGCCTGCTCAATCGCGCCTTCCAACCGATCGCGCGGAATTGGCTCACGCTTGAGCTTCTCGACAAAGATGGTGGCCGCATTGACAAAGCCCGGCGTGCAATAGCCACACTGGAAGCTGTAGTGATCGAGGAACGACTGCTGGATCGGCGAGAGTTCAACCACTTCGCCCTGATTATCCACCTGCGCAACGCCTTCGATGGTGCGTACCTGTTTGCCATTGAAAAAGTGAGCGCCGGTGATACAGGTACGGATTTCTTCGCTGGTGCCGCTTGGATGGTCGAGGATCGCCACGCAGGCGTGGCAGATACCCTGCCCGCAGCCGAGACGTGAGCCGGTCAGATCGAGATATTCATGCAGAAAATCGATCATCATCAGCCCTTCAGGTACCTCGATGGGACCATATTGTTTGCCGTTAATGGTCAGGGTAATGGGTTGGGTTTTAATGCTCATGGTAACACCTCAAGAATATTTTCGGCACGAACAGGCAAATCACGGAACCGATGACCGGTGGCGTGGGCAATGGCGTTAACCAATGCGGCAACCACAGGGATCATGACCACTTCCGCCATCCCTTTCGGCGGATCGGTTTCCGAGAGCGCAGGAAGGATGTCACCGGTCTGTTTCCAGACAGCCACATCGCTGGCACGCGGCAAATGGTAACGGTTAAAGTTCCAGGTGCCGTTACCCGGCCCATCTTCGTACAGCGGTAAATACTCATGCAGCGCATGGCCGATCCCCATCGCCAAACCGCCCTGTAGCTGGCCGGAAACCAGCTCAGGCACGATCAGGTTGCCACACTCCATAATCGAATGATGATTTAGCAGTTCAACCTTGCCGGTAGCGATATCTACCGCCACTTCTACCAGCGTACCCACGGCGCTGTAATAGGTCACAGCTGCGTTATTACGTTGGGTTGGCGGGTAATAAACCTGCTCACGTGCCAGAGTGCTGAATTCGCCGTTGCCAATGCGTAGCGACAAACCGTCGACAGGCAGGCGCTCGCTGCGATTATTCAGCTTGAAGTCCGCTTCAGCCCACTGCCAGCGGTTGAAGACGTGCACCACTGCGCCAGTCAGGTTGCCCATCTGATAGGCTTTCTTCGCCAACAGCTCAAACGGCAATATCTGCATACCGGCCGCTGTCAGCCCCCCCTCGACCCAGCGAGCATCTTCTTTACGCACCACCAGCGGTGCCGCCTGGCCGCCACCAATGCCAGACTGCCAGATAGATAGCGCGGCAGGCCACAGCCCCTGTTCAAACACCAACCGGGCCGCTTCGCGCGTGCTGTGCGAGAAATAGTAAGCGGAGTTGCTGGCGCTGGAAGGTGAGCAGTAGCTTGGCGTCCAGTTCGGATTGGTTTGCAGCTTGTCCTGCTCATCCTGCGACATCGTGTAGGGATCGCCGCTGGTCACCATCGGCAACAGGGACCAATCGGTCACCGAGAAATGAGCCTCATCCGCCGGTTTACCCAGCCATTGTGCACATAGCACCGACTGCGACGTTGACATGCCGGTGCCCATTTCTGCCCCGCTGTGATACAGCGAGATACGCCCGTCCTCGCTGAACTCCACGCGAGCAAAGGAAGTTTCGGCTCCAGTGCCAAAGTCTTTCTGCACGCACCCAAAACCCACGCCATAACGCTTACCGGGATATTGGCTCTCAAACTCGGCCTTGCGTTCGGCGCGTTTGCGCCACATCTCATGCTGTGAGGCTTTTACCAGCACTTCATCGGCGCGAATGGCTCCTGCCGGGATCGCCCCCTGGGTATTTTTCATGCCGGACTTAAGCACGTTGCGCAAACGAAATTCGATCGGATCGAGCTTCAGCTCTTGTGCCAATTCATCCATCATCATCTCGGTAGCGGCCATGCTTTGCAATGTGCCGTAACCGCGTGCGGAACCCGCATCAATGGCACGAGAGGCCAACCCGACAGAGGAAAGATCGCTTTTCGGGAAGTAGTAAATCGACTGTGCCGCCGTCGCGCCAACCATCACCACCGATGGCGTAAAGTTACAGCGCCCACCACCGTCGGCGGTCATCGCCCCTTGAAAGGCCTGCAATATGCCCGTCTGCTTGTCTACCGCAATGCGGTAATCCATATCGAAGGCATGGCGCTTGATCGAGGTCTGGAACTGCTCGTAGCGGTCATTAGCCAGCCGTACCGGTAGCCCGTCACCGTACAGCGCGGCAACCGCACCGTAATACGGGAAGTTATAGTGATCTTTTGAGCCGTAGCCCACGGTGTAACAAGGGTGCAGGATCAGCTGTTTGACCGGCTGATGACGTTTGGCCAACATACGTGGCATTTCGTCCGCCACCTCCTGCGGGGACTGGGTCGGGATCACCAGATGCAAGGTCTGGCTGGCGGTATCAAACCAGCCGTTGGCGTTGTCTGGCTCCAAGGCCGAAGTATCAACAGATTGTGTGGTATAGCGGCGTGACATTACCAACCAGTCCTGCGGTGGGGTTTGCAGCTGGTCGGCAATCATCCCGGCGTAATACATGCCTTCCTGATCCAGCTTGCCGCCCTCACGCCCTTCCGGCCACACCGGCAAATGTCTGCGCATTGACAGCGGGAAGATAGGGGTGTCTTTCAGGCTGGAGAAGCGATCGTCATCGAATGGCTGTTCGCCCCCGACGCGCACGTAGCGGAAGCTGCCCCAAGGATCGCGCTGTAACGGGCCGGTTTCAGTACCATACTGGATCACTTCGTCGTGGAATTTCAGCTTGTCTTTGGCAAAGCGGAAACGAGCAAAATCATGATAAATCAGGATTGCCACCGCATGGCCGAGATAGGCTGGGGTTTTCCCTGTAGGCAGCAGCATGTCATCGCCATAAAACGCCGGGAAGGCCAAACCGTCACGCTCAAGATCTTCCGCCGTTACTATCCGATCCGGTTGCAGATCGTCACCCAGCAAGGAGAGATCGATGCCAGTAAACAGACGATCGGCTTTAGTGGCGCGCAGAATAAAGGCATGAGCCTGCTGCTGCGGCCAATGCGGCATATCAACGGCACGAATATCACGGGCAAACACTTTCTGGCCCATGACCTTGGAGCGACCATCTATACGGTAGCGAATGCGTTTAGTCTGCGCATCCCAGTTGGGCGATTGCAGGATCTTTTGCTCAAACAACGCGGCATAGGCGCGGCTGTAAAGAGGCGCGAGGTAGACAGACACCCCCGCTATCACGGCACCTTTGATAAAGCGGCGTCGTGACGGGTTGAAATTGCTCATAAAATATCCTTTACGTTCTTATTTACCCCTGGTATCCAGATGCAGGCATTAGCGCCGTACCCCGAAGGATGGAGGTAAGTCGTTTTTTATCGGTTTTGTTGCGCAACCGCGGGTAACCTTGCCGAAGACGTTATAATCATAAGCTTATAACCAAAATTATGTGAGCATTAACATTTTGTTTTCATAAAATGAAACACTTGGAAATATATAATGCCTCTATAGTGTGGCTGATTTGCGCAAACGCGGGCAGAAAAGATGACGACAGGTATCGTAATTACCGCCGCCGGGCGGGGTGAGCGTTTTATTCAGGCCGGTGGCAGTGGCAACAAACTGAATGCCCTATTGCAGGGTAAAACGGTGTTTGAACATACGCTGCAACAGGCGCTAGCCTCCGGCTTACCGGTGCAGGTCGTCACCCGGCCAGAAAACCTGCCGGTGCAACAGGTGTGTGCCGCGCATCAGGTTCCCTGCACCTTACTGGCCAGCGGTGGTCTGGGTGAGTCAATTGCTGCCGGAGTAGCCGCAACGGCAGACTGGGACGGCTGGCTGATCCATTTGGCGGATATGCCTTTTGTTTCAACGCAGATCTTTGTACAGGTTGCCGCAGCCCTTAGCCAACACGACATCGTACGCCCCTGTTTCCAACAACAGCCCGGGCACCCGGTGGGTTTCACCGCCATTTTGCGCAAACAACTGTGTGCGTTACGTGGCGATAATGGTGCGCGGGAACTGCTAAGCAGTCACGGGCAGGTCTACCTGCTCCATCTCGATAAACCGAGCATCGTGCAAGATATCGATCTCCCTTCTCAGCTAGTGGCCAACGAGTCCGTTAATTAATGCAGCATCTTGATATCACCGTAGTCAGCCAAGCCATCAACTGGCTGGAACAGCAGCCGGTATGGCTGTGTACCGTATTGAACACTTATGGCTCATCACCACGTTCACCTGGCGCGTTGATGGTGGCGACCCGCGACGGACACTATTGTGGATCGTTATCCGGTGGCTGCGTGGAAGAGGACTTTTTGCGCCGTCTGGCGGAGGGAGAATATCAAGCCGCCAGCCAGGTGATCCGCTACGGCGCTGGCGGGCTAACCCCCAGCGTGGCGCTGCCCTGCGGTGGCGTGCTGGACGTATTGATCGAGCATCTGCCCGCAGGCCCTGCCAGCATTAGCTACTTGCGCAATATCGCCGAGGCATTGGCTGGCCATCATGCCCTGATCAAACACCTGACCTTGCCCAATGCCTGTAGCGCACTGAAAACCACCAGCTTTGCCAGCGCAACCCAGGTCGTGCGCAACCAACAGGAGATCCAGTTGCACATCGCCGCCGCTCCTCGGTTGCTGATTGCCGGGCTTTCCAGCGTGGCGCTGTATTGCGCCGACTTTGCCAGCGCACTCGGCTTTGAAGTGTTGGTATGCGAAAACCGCCCGGAAGCGTTGGAAAACTTCGCCACGCAGCTCAAACCGCATATCACCTTGCTGCGCCAGTTCCCGGCCAAATTCATTGAGGCAGGCGGTTGCCACGCCAACACCGCGATTGTGGCGCTGACCCACGATCCGCGTATGGATGATTTAACCCTGATGGAGGCGATCTACACCCCGGCGTTTTACATCGGCGCGATGGGTTCCCAACGGAACAGCGATCGCCGCCGCCAGCGGCTGCAACAAATCGCCGAATTCAGCCCGCAGGAACTCGGCCGCATCCATGCGCCGATCGGCCTGCCGCTCGGCAGTAAAACCCCGGCGGAGATCGCACTGGCTGTGATGGCCGATATCGTGCAGCAGAAGAACCAGCTCCGCCAACCCATTTGAGTACCTGGCGCGATCCCTCCGGCTATGACAAATCATTAGCCGCCCAAAAATGAAAGCGATTACACAAATAGACATAAAAAGCCCAACAGACAACCTTAAACCATGGTTTAACATGTCATATTCATGATATTAAATGTGAACCAATAAACGAATTCAAGTGTAATCGATTACATCAAGTGTGATCGATAGCACGTTAAATCATCACCCAGACCAATAACATAGCCTACTAACGAATCATCTCTTTGGTTAACCGAGGCCGTTATGAGTACATCATCAACAAGTAAAGGCAGATCGAATGCCCAAATGACCTTCTTTGTCTGTTTTCTGGCAGCACTGGCAGGCTTATTGTTTGGACTGGATATCGGCGTGATCGCCGGAGCATTACCTTTTATTGCTCATGAGTTCCAAATCACTTCCCAGCAACAAGAATGGGTGGTGAGCTCAATGATGTTCGGCGCAGCGGTTGGCGCTGTCGGCAGTGGCTGGCTCTCTTACCGGCTGGGGCGCAAATACAGCCTGATGATTGGCGCCGTGCTGTTTGTCATTGGCTCGCTTTGCTCTGCTTTCGCCCCTAACAACGAGGTGCTGCTGGTTTCCCGCGTTCTGCTCGGCCTGGCAGTGGGCATCGCATCCTTCACTGCTCCGCTGTACCTTTCTGAAATCGCGCCTGAGCGCATTCGCGGTAGCATGATTTCCATGTACCAGTTAATGATTACGATAGGGATCCTGGGGGCTTATCTGTCCGATACGGCTTTCAGCTACAGCGGTTCATGGCGCTGGATGCTGGGTATTATCACCCTTCCGGCTTTGTTGCTGTTCGTTGGCGTGTTCTTCCTGCCCCGCAGCCCTCGCTGGTTAGCATCACGTGGCCGTGATGCAGAAGCCAGGAAAGTGCTGGAAATGCTGCGAGATACTACTGATCAGGCGAAGGCCGAACTCGATGAGATCCGTGAAAGCCTGAAAATAAAGCAAAGCGGCTGGGCACTATTCAAAGACAACAAGAATTTCCGCCGCGCAGTCTATCTTGGCGTATTACTTCAGGTCATGCAGCAGTTTACCGGCATGAATGTCATTATGTATTACGCGCCGAAAATTTTCGATCTGGCCGGTTTTGCCAGTACTGCGCAACAAATGTGGGGAACGGTGATCGTCGGTTTAGTCAACGTGCTGGCAACCTTTATAGCCATCGGCTTGGTGGACCGTTGGGGCCGTAAACCTACGCTGAAGCTGGGCTTCCTGGTGATGGCCATCGGCATGGGGACATTGGGTACCATGATGAATATCGGCATGGATACGCCTGCGGCTCAATACTTCGCGATACTGATGTTGCTGATGTTTATTGTCGGTTTTGCCATGAGTGCCGGCCCGCTGATTTGGGTATTGTGTTCAGAGATCCAACCGCTTAAAGGCCGTGATTTCGGTATCACCTGCTCAACGACGGTAAACTGGATCGCCAACATGATCGTGGGGGCCACCTTCCTGACGATGCTCAACAACCTGGGCAGCGCAAATACCTTCTGGATCTATGCCGGACTGAACCTGATATTTATCTTCATTACTATTGCCCTGATACCTGAAACCAAAAATATCTCTCTCGAACATATCGAGCGAAATTTGATGACTGGGAAACCGCTACGGGAGATTGGTTCACACTGATCGAGGCCTTTGATTACCGCCCGTTTCGGGCGGTACTTCTATCCGCAACGGCAATCAGGAGCGCTGACTGGTTTTCTCTGCAAAGGCTTTGTCTGGCACAATCGGGATTAGATACTCATATTCCAGGTACAGCTCTTCATCGCTATCGAGCGAGTAGCTATGCTGCGCGATATCGTATCCTTCACGGCGTACCAGATTAAACTGCGGCAGAAGTTTGGTATAAACGCTGGCGATATACTCATGAAGGGCTACCGGCTTGCCAACATAGCGAAAGCGGCAATAACCGCCGCTGATTTCCGGGAGTTCCAGCAACGATTTACCCTGGGCGATAGCTTTATCAACCGCAACAAAATAGTCGACCTTCACCCGCTCACCATCCGGCGTAAAATTGGTCAGCGCATAAAGTTTGTCTGGATTTAATCTAAACTCATCACAAAAACGATCCTTTATTTCATCACGAATTGCAGCGTGGGATTTGCCCAACTGTTCAATCTCGATGTGATAAGAATAATACTGGCCGACCAGCGAGTAGCTGTCTGGTTTAACCTCAACATAATCAATAGAGATATCGCTAGGTTGATTTAGCGACAGCGATTGCACCAGATGGCTGAAGTCACAATTCTGGGCTTTACGGTAGGCACTAGGTGTGACAGAGAAATGTTTTTTGAAACAGCGTGAGAATGTCTGTTGGGAATCGAACTGATACTCCAACGAAATATCCAGAATGCTTTTCTGCGTAAAGCGTAATGAGAAAGCCGCCAGAAAGAGGCGACGGGCGCGGATATAAGCAGCAAGTGGCAGGTTGGTCTGTTGGCGGAACATGCGCTGCAGATACCATTTCGAGTAGCCGGATTTTTCGCAAACAATATCCAGTGATAGTGGGTTGCGTAGGTTGTTTTCTATCCAGACCAGTAACTCTTTGATATGCGTTTCCTGCGTCACCATTACTTTTCCTAGCCAAAATTGTCCACGGCAATGGTATACAGATTTATTTAGAGCGTCCAAAGCGACGACACTATTTTACAAAGGCTGACGAATTCATAACAAACATCGCAGCTTGTTACTCACAGAAAAGCCGCCCACCAGGGGCGGCTATCAATCAGATTACTTCACACAGCGCGTACATTGAGATTCCTGGATCTTCTGGAAGAAATCATTCCCTTTGTCATCCACCAGAATAAAGGCCGGGAAATCTTCCACTTCAATTTTCCAGATCGCTTCCATACCCAGTTCAGGATATTCCACGCACTCCAGGCTCTTGATACTCTGCTGTGCCAGCACCGCAGCCGGGCCACCAATGCTGCCAAGATAGAATCCGCCGTGCTTATGGCAGGCATCCGTCACCTGCTGGCTGCGGTTACCTTTGGCCAGCATGATCATGCTGCCGCCGTGTGACTGCAGCAGATCGACATAGGAGTCCATGCGCCCTGCCGTGGTTGGCCCCAGAGAACCCGAAGCATAACCTTCTGGCGTTTTGGCCGGGCCCGCGTAATAGATCGGGTGATCTTTCACGTACTGCGGCAAACCTTCTCCACGATCCAGGCGCTCTTTCAGCTTGGCATGGGCAATATCACGCCCAACGATGATGGTGCCGCTCAGGGAAAGGCGGGTAGAGACCGGATACTGTGACAGCTGCTTGAGGATTTCGGCCATCGGGCGGTTCAGGTCCACCTTGATCGCTTCCCCTTCACCCGCGCGGCGCAGTTCCTGTGGGATAAATTTACCTGGGTTATGTTCCAGTTTCTCCAGCCAGATCCCCTCACGGTTGATCTTACCTTTGATATTACGGTCGGCGGAGCAGGAAACCCCCATCCCCACCGGGCAAGAAGCGCCATGGCGTGGCAAACGCACTACGCGCACATCGTGGGCAAAGTATTTGCCGCCAAACTGTGCACCCAGCCCCAAATTCTGGGCTTCTTTCAGCAGTTCCTCTTCCAGCGCCACATCGCGGAACGCCTGGCCGTGTTCGTTGCCTTCGGTTGGCAGCTCATCATAATATTTGGTTGAAGCCAGCTTCACGGTCTTCAGCGTAGCTTCCGCCGAAGTGCCGCCAATCACAAAGGCCACGTGGTATGGTGGACAGGCCGCGGTGCCCAGAGTACGCATCTTGTCGACCAGATAGTCTTTCAACTTACCTGGGGACAGCAGCGCTTTGGTTTCCTGATACAGATAGGTTTTGTTAGCCGAACCACCGCCCTTGGCGATGCACAGGAATTTATACTCGTCACCATCCACGCTGTAGAGATCGATCTGCGCAGGTAAGTTGCTGCCGGTATTGACCTCCCGATACATATCCAGCGCGGCGTTTTGCGAATAGCGCAGGTTGTCTTCGATAAAGGTGTTGTATACCCCACGCGACAAGGCTTCTTCGTCCCCGCCTCCGGTCCAGACGCGCTGGCCTTTTTTACCCATGATGATCGCCGTGCCGGTATCCTGGCAGGTTGGCAAAATACCCTTGGCGGCGATTTCTGAGTTACGCAAAAATTGCAGCGCAACGTACTTGTCGTTCTCACTGGCATCGGGGTCATTGAGGATATCCGCCACCTGCTGCTGATGCGCAGGGCGCAACATGAACGAGGCGTCGTGGAAGGCGTGCTGGGCGAGCAGAGTCAGGGCTTGCGGGTCAACTTTGAGGACTTCCTGGCCGGCAAATTCGCCGACGGAAACGTGGTCACGGCTTAGCAGATAGTATTCGGTATCGTCTTTCTTCAGCGGGAACGGATCTTGATAATGGAACGGTTTATTCGACATTGATCTCTCACTTGCAACATCAGCTGCGTTAAATTCACACTTACCCAGCGTGCTCGGGGCGCGCTGCGTCAAAAAAACTCCCCACACCTTACGTATTTTTAGGTAGTCAGTTATTGCGCCAAATCGCAAAATAACCTCTATTAACGTAGGGACTTAACGCTAGCGTTGTTTTTCTGACCTCATCCGGTGAGAACTGCGGGTACAGACTCATCATGCACGGATTATTATCCCGCAGTTAACACAATGATTACAATCAATGTGAGTCGATCGGCTTATCATTGTAGGAAAATAGCATTGCAACGATTTCCTTACGGCCCCGTTTCCACACCAAGCCGTTTTCATTCATCACCTAGGCTATTTTTTCTTCCCTGGTAACGTCGCCATTAGCTCCTCTACCGAGATCCCCCCTGCCACACTCCCCGGCACCGGCATCCGCAAAATATGATTTTTGATCTTCCCAATCACATGCATCTCACACGGCTTGCAGTCAAACTTCAACGTCAACGCCTCACCCTGATGCACCAACTGCATCGGCGATGCCCGCCCCTTCACACCCTGTACACCCTTGGCCTGTTTAGGGCAGAGGTTGAAGGCGAAGCGCAGGCAGTGCTTAGTGATCATCACCGGCACATCCCCTTTTTCTTGGTGTGCCTCGTAGGCGGCATCAATCAACGTGACACCATAACGCTGGTAAAACTCACGCGCCTTGTGGTTATAAACATTGGCAAGAAACGTCAGGTGCGTTTCCGGATAAACCGGCGGCGGCACGGAAACCGGTTTGCGGCCACCGCGTTCGTTTTGCGCCAGGCGTGCTGCGTCCAGTGCGTCCACCGCATCGCGGCGCAGTTGGTTGACCTGGCTGTTGGGTATGAAGCAAGCCACTGGCAGATCAAGATGAACGTCACGCGGGTAATAAAGGGTTTGTCCCAGTTTGCTCAATCCGTCACGCAGTGTGACAAGCGCTTTTTCCGGCTGGTTGGCGGCGGCGAATTCGCCCTGCAGCGTATGGCTGACGCTGATGCCCTCTTCGCTGATCAGGGTCAGCGTCACTCCGTCGCTGCTTTGTGTCAGCAGAATATCGACGGCGATGCGGCGTTCCGCCGAGGTTTTTAGCAACGCCTGTTGCCAGTTGTGATCGAGGTTGCGATTAAGCGGATGCTGTGGACGCAGCTTATGCAGATCTGCCGGCATTTCGTTAGGCCAAACCCGGTAGCGCCCTTTGGCAATTTTCTCTGTCTTATTGGCACGGAAGCCGACGATATCGCGCTTGATCAGCACGTTAAGTCCATCGCCATTGGTCAGCGATTCTTTTACTTCCACGTCCAGATGATCTTTACCCACCTTTAGCACCTCTCCTATAGGCAGGCCAATGAACTTGGGTGAGTCAAAGGCACCAATATCCATCTGGCGTTGGTTGACGAAGTAATCGGTACTGCCACGGTGGAAGGTTTTATCCGGCGACGGAATAAAGAAGTGTTCCGTGCGGCCTGACGATGCTGTCACCAGATCGGAACGATCGTTGAGAATGGCATCCAGGTGCTGACGATAGTACGCAGTGATGTTTTTCACATAGCTCATGTCCTTATAGCGCCCTTCAATCTTGAATGAGCGAACACCGGCGTCGATCAGCGCCGTCAGGTTGCGGCTTTGATCGTTATCTTTCATCGACAGCAGATGCTTTTCATACGCTACTACTCGCCCCTGATCATCTTTCAGGGTGTAGGGAAGCCGGCACGCCTGCGAACAATCGCCACGGTTGGCACTGCGTCCGGTCTGAGCATGGGAAATGTAACACTGGCCGGAGAAGGCCACGCACAACGCACCATGGATGAAAAATTCGACGGCAGCGTCGACGTTGTCACTGATAGCTTTTATCTGACTGAGATTCAGCTCACGCGCCAATACCAGCTGGGAGAAACCGGCATCGGACAGGAAACGAGCCTTCTCTACGCTACGAATGTCGGTCTGGGTGCTGGCATGCAGCTCAATTGGCGGAATATCCAGTTCCAGGATCCCCATATCTTGCACGATAAGCGCATCAACTCCGGCGTCATACAGTTGATGGATCAGGCGGCGTGCCGGCTCCAGCTCGTCGTCATGCAAAATGGTGTTGAGGGCGATGAACACTTTGGCCCGGTAACGGCGGGCAAATTCAACCAGCCCGGCGATATCGCTCAAGCTGTTGCCAGCATTGTGACGGGCGCCGAAGCCTGGGCCACCGATATAGACCGCATCAGCCCCGTGCAAAATAGCCTCACGGGCAATACCTGCATCGCGGGCGGGACTGAGTAATTCAATCTGATTAGATAAAAGCATGACTATCGCCGTTAGGGTAAGTGTGAAATCGCCGCTATTTTAGACACAAACATCGTACATACAAGCTTTGCATAACGGTAGACCATATACTTTTCCCTACTGCCCCCGTTGCCAGCCGACACGCCATTGCTTAAGCTAGCGCCACTATGAACAGAGTAAGAATCCCCATTGCGCTGCAACAGGCGGTAATGCGCTGCCTGCGAGACAAATTGCAGCTGGCGCGGCAGCATTTTGCCGTCGAGTTCCCAGAGCCCAAGATCCTGTATCAGCAACGCGGCACCAGCGCGGGCACCGCCTGGCTGCAAGCCTGGGAAATTCGCCTCAACCCGGTGCTGCTGATGGAAAACCAACAGCCGTTCATCGACGAAGTGGTCCCCCATGAGTTGGCTCATCTGCTGGTCTTCCGCCAGTTTGGCCGCGTGCCGCCGCATGGCCGGGAATGGCGCTGGATGATGGAAAACGTCTTGCAGGTTCCTGCCAGCCGTACCCACCAGTTTGAGACCCGCTCGGTACAGAGCAAAACCTTTCCCTACCGCTGCGATTGCCAGCAGCATCAGCTGACCCTGCGCCGCCATAATAGGGTGATGCGCGGTGAGAGCGAATACCGCTGCCGCCAGTGTGGTGAAAAGCTGACATTTTCCGGTTAATCAATGCGGTTATTAATTATATTTATAAGTTAAAACAATCCATTATCTCGATTTGCACCTGTCGGTGACTTCCGTTACCCTGCCTGCCTTTCCAATTTTGAGCTGTTTTGGAATATGCATCGCAAAATTTTATTTTTAGTCGTATTAACGGCCTCTAGCGGCACGCTAGCCAAGGGGATTAATAACTTTACCCAGGCCAAGGCTGCCGCCGCCAAAATCAACCAGGATGCCCCAGGCAGCTTTTATTGTGGCTGCAAGATCGACTGGCAAGGTAAGAAAGGTGTTCCCGATCTTGATAGCTGCGGCTATCAGGTGCGTAAAAATGCCCAACGCGCCGAGCGTATCGAGTGGGAACATGTGGTTCCGGCCTGGCAGTTCGGCCATCAGTTGCAGTGCTGGCAACAGGGTGGGCGTAAAAACTGCAACAAGGATCCGGTTTATCGCCAGATAGAGATCGACTTGCACAACCTGCAACCCGCCATCGGTGAAGTGAATGGTGACCGCAATAACTTTATGTACAGCCAGTGGCGGGGTGGCGAAGGGCAATACGGACAGTGTCAAATGAAGGTAGACTTCAAGAACAAGCAGGCCGAGCCACCTGCCCGTGCGCGAGGTGCCATTGCCCGCACCTACTTCTACATGCGCGATCGCTACCAGTTGCCGCTTTCACGCCAGCAAACCCAGCTGTTTGAAGCCTGGAACCGCCTGTATCCGGTCAGCGCCTGGGAATGTCGACGTGAAGCACGCATCGCCATGGTACAAGGGAATCACAACCCTTATATTCAACAGGCTTGTCAGCAGCAAAAAGGCTGACCTACTATAGTGCTTTCGCGCTGCCCTCCGGCAGCGCCGTATCATTGAGCCAGGATCTGACAATCATTATGCGTAAACCCCGCATTTACCATCCAGAGCCCTTGAGCGCCAGTGCAGAAATTGCATTGAGCGAGGATGCCGCCAATCATGTCGGCCGCGTGCTGCGGATGAGCGCCGGGCAGGCACTGCAACTGTTCGATGGCAGCAACCAGGTGTTTGAGGCAGAAATCACCCGGGTGGATAAAAAGAACGTGCTGGTTCAGATCAACGCCGGGCAACGGGAAGATCGCGAATCACCGCTCAACTTACATCTTGGCCAGGTGATCTCCCGTGGCGAAAAGATGGAATTCACCATCCAGAAATCCATTGAGTTGGGGGTGAACGTGATCACTCCGCTATTTTCCGAGCGCTGCGGCGTTAAACTCGACGGTGAGCGCCTGGAGAAAAAACTCCAGCAGTGGCAAAAAATCGCCATCGCGGCCTGCGAACAATGCGGCCGCAACCGCATTCCGGAAATCCGCCCAGCGATGTCTCTGGAACACTGGTGCGCCGAGCAGGACGATAGCCTCAAGCTGAACCTGCATCCACGCGCCAGCCAAAGTATCAATACCCTGCCGTTGCCGGTAGTGAGCGTACGTCTGCTCATTGGGCCGGAGGGCGGATTATCCGCCGAAGAAATTGCCATGACCACAGACTATGGATTTACTGATATCCTGCTGGGGCCACGCGTTTTGCGTACAGAAACCACCGCGCTCACCGCAATTACCGCTTTGCAGGTCCGTTTCGGCGACCTGGGCTAAGAACCTGTCTCACAGGTTCGTAAGGAGAAGAGATGATCAAGCTCGGCATCGTGATGGACCCTATCGCATCCATCAATATCAAAAAAGACACCAGCTTTGCCATGCTGCTCGAAGCGCAGCGCCGCGGCTGGGAACTGCATTATATGGAGATGAACGATCTCTATCTGCATGCCGGTGATGGCCGTGCCCGCACGCGCCTGCTGAACGTGAAAGAAGACAAAGAGAGCTGGTTCAGCTTTGGCAGCGAGCAGGATCTGGCGTTGCAGGATCTGGACGTGATCCTGATGCGTAAAGATCCGCCGTTCGACACTGAATACATCTATGCGACCTACATCCTGGAACGTGCCGAAGTGAAAGGCACGCTGGTGGTCAACAAGCCACAGAGCCTGCGTGACTGTAACGAAAAGCTGTTCACCGCCTGGTTCCCGGAGCTGACGCCAGACACCTTGGTCAGCCGCAGCGCTGCCCATATCCGCAAATTCCACCAGCGGCATGGCGATATCATCCTCAAGCCGCTGGATGGCATGGGCGGGGCCTCGATCTTCCGCGTGAAGCAGGACGACCCCAACCTGTCGGTGATTATCGAAACCCTGACCGAACACGGCAGCCGCTTCTGCATGGCGCAAAACTTCCTGCCAGCCATCAAGGATGGGGACAAACGCATCCTGGTGGTGGATGGCGAACCGGTGCCTTACTGCTTGGCGCGTATCCCTGCCCAAGGCGAAACCCGTGGTAACCTGGCCGCAGGTGGCCGTGGTGAAGCGCGCCCACTGAGCGAAAGCGACTGGAAAATTGCCCGCGCGGTTGCCCCAACGCTAAAAGAGAAAGGGCTGATCTTTGTTGGCCTGGACGTGATTGGCGATCGCCTCACCGAGATCAACGTCACCAGCCCAACCTGCGCCCGTGAGATCGAAGCCGCATTCCCGGTTTCCGTCACCGGCATGCTGATGGACGCCATTGAAAAACGTCTGGCCGCGAAGTAGGCCGACGACGCGCCCTCTCTCATTGGGAGAGGGCATGCATTTTACTTCCGAATTGAATTAACGCCATGAATTTACAGCACCATTTCCTGATTGCCATGCCCGCAATGCAAGATCCGCGCTTCAAACGTTCGGTGATATACGTTTGCGAACATAATGACGACGGAGCCATGGGATTAGTGATCAACAAGCCCGTGGAACATTTCACCGTGGAGACGGTGCTGGAAAAACTCGATATCAAGCCTTCACCACGCGATCTGGCGATCAGCCTGGACAAACCAGTGTTCGCTGGCGGCCCGCTGGCTGACGATCGCGGCTTTATTCTGCATACCCCACGCAAAGGCTTTGGCTCCAGCATTCAGATCTCACCGGCCACCATGATCACCACCTCGAAAGACGTGCTGGAAACGCTTGGCACGCCAGATCAGCCCACCGATGTGCTGGTGGCGCTTGGCTATGCGGGCTGGGAAAAGGGCCAGTTGGAACAGGAACTGCTGGAAAATGCCTGGCTGACCGCCGAGGCCGATACCGACATTCTGTTCCACACGCCGATCGCCAACCGCTGGCGCGAAGCCGCCAACCGCCTTGGCATCGATATTCGCAGCATTGCCAGCCACGCAGGACACGCCTGATGACTAACCGCACCATTATAGCCTTCGACTTCGGGACCAAAAGCATCGGCGCAGCGATCGGCCAGGAAATTACTGGCACCGCTCGAGCGCTGGCGGCCTTTAAAGCCCAGGACGGCGTACCTGACTGGCAGAAGATCGAGCGCCTGCTGAAAGAGTGGCAGCCAGACCTGGTGGTGGTTGGCTTACCGTTGAATATGGATGGCACCGAACAGCCGCTGACCGAACGAGCGCGTAAATTTGCCAACCGGCTGCATGGCCGCTTTGGTGTGCAGATTGCCCTGCATGATGAGCGCCTGAGCACCGTGGAGGCACGGGCCAATCTGTTTGACCATGGGGGATTCCGCGCATTGGATAAAGGCAGCGTCGATTCTGCCTCCGCCGCGGTTATTCTGGAGAGCTGGTTTGAGCAGCATCCGGGCTGATTTTCCGTGCTGGAGCAAAGCGGCTGAACATGATCGCACCAGCGGTAGGCACCACTTCCTGATCAGATTCAGGCAATTCAAGCGTATCCGGTAGTTCAAGGCTGTCCAGCGTCAGACTGTTGATACGGTACGGCGTCAGATTGCCTATCAGCGCATAGCCACGCCAGTCGGTGGTGACGCCATACTGATTATCGATGCCAATCCCCGGCGTCCCAGGCACACTGACGATGGCCACGGTTTCGCCTAGCGTCTGCCCAAGCGTGAGCCCTTCTTGATGCGCCATCAGACTACCAGCAAGCTCCAGATTCTGCTGGCGATAGCCTGCCCCTTGCGAATGACCTACCCGCAGGTCACCTGCGTTATATTGATAATTGGCGCTCAGATCCTGGCTGCTGCCATTACGTTGGCTCTGACTGGTGCTGGCGTTGTAGCTCAGGCTATAATCGTCAAGCAGCGTACCGCTGACGCCTATCCGCCGGCTGTCGGTCCGATCGTTAGCCAACGTATGATCATAATTCAGCTTCATACGTGGTGCGCCGATCGCGTTCAACGGCAGCGAGACAGAGAGCCCCAACTGTGCCTGCTCTTTGCCATACGAAGGGCGGTTATATTCCGCATACAGCGCAACGTCTACCTTACCCAGGCTGGCGCTGAAGCCCATCTCGACGCTGGTTTCACCTCTTTGATTACCCCGCGTGGCCTCTCGAGCCAACGTCAGGTAAAGGCTGTCTGAATCGGACAGATACTGGTTATAGCGCGCTTCCAGGCGATACTTTTTTTCCTCGTCAAAGTCACCGACAAAAATGCCGTCTTCCCAGTCCCACCAATAGGTGCTCTGCTGCTCTATCGCCGTGCCAAATGTACGATAGCGCTGCCGCGGATAATATTGCGCCATCAGGCTGAGGGAAGACTCCCAGGCCGGGAAAGCCTTGGCGTAACGCATACGCGCCATGCCGCCGGTGTCCGGCGCTGAACGTCTTGGCTGACGGGCAGATGAAAACGTGTAATCCGCCGAAATCGCTCCCCAGTGGTTAAGACTCTTGCCAATCCCGACCGCCACGCTGCGATAAATATCTGCCCCCTGGAAACCACCATACAGCGTAACCTTCCCCGGGAGCCCATAACTGAGCGAGGCCTGAGCAAAGCCTGGCTGCTCCTCTTCCATACCGTAATAGGGTTGGTATTTACCCACCGAGGCGTCATAGCGCCACTGGCCGGCGTAAACCAGGTTGGGCATGGAGGAGTAGGGGATCTTTCGTTCGGTTTCGGTACTGTCGCTTTCGCGTATCGTGACGGTAAGATCCCCCTCAAGCGCGGGCGGATAGACATCTTTCAACACAAATGCTCCCGGGGAAACAAATGTCTGATAGATAACTTCACCGTTCTGGCGCACCCTCACTTCCGCATTACTCCGTGCGAAGCCACGTATCCAGGGGGAAAACTGCCGCAGGCCATCCGGTAGCATTCGGCTATCCGATACCAGGCTGATGCCACGGAATCGGACGTTATCGAATAAAACTGATGGCGTCACGCTGTCGCCCAAGGTCAGCGTGGCGCGCCAGGCTTTGAGATCCCGATAGGCTAGCGCCCTTTCGGTGTGCCAGGTCGGGTTGCCCCAGATCTCTTTCTGATAGACGGGCTGATAACGCAGCCGCCAAGGGCCCACGTTTACCCCGGTGGTAATATCGGCATACAGGCTTTCGTGCCGCTGCGTATCGCGATAGTTTTCGCCCGCATAATGGCCGTAATTGAACTGATAGTTAACAAATGCCGCATTAATACCGTCATTCCAGCGGCCTGCCAGCTTGCTGTCACCCAGCATGCCAGCCGGGATATCTACCGTCAGCAATTGTGCTATCGGCTCATAGAACACCCCAATTTTTCGGGCACTCAATGCGTCGGGCAGAATACAGCCCTCAGGGGTCGTCTCCATCACTATCGCGGCATCACGTATCCCCCACTCACGTAGCAAGGGGGCATTAATACACGGCTGCTCATCCAGCCCCAGGTTAACGGCCACCTCGCCCTTAAAGTTATCGTTAATAATGAGATAGACGTTATTTATTTCAGCCCTGGCACCGTTAACCAACAGGCCTAACGACATAATGGCAATATGAAAAGTGGGTTTCATTCGTTCCCTGAGTGCAAACCACAATATTTATCCGACACAAAAAGAGGCGCATCTGCGCCCCTTAATTACCAAATCATGACTGCTTATTTCTGTGCAGCGGCCAGTTCAGCACGAGCCTGCTTCAGCTCTTGCTTGATTTCTTTTACGTCAGCCTGCTTTTCTTGCAGTTTTTTCTGGTACTTGGCCACTTTCTTGGCGTCACCTTTAGCCTGAGCTTCGCGCAGGTCGGCTTTGATTTCCTGGACGTCTTGCTGCTTGTCGGCCAGTTTCTGTTCCAGCTTGGTGACTTTCTTCTGCGCATCCTGCAGCACGCTACCGTTGGTGCAATGGGCATTAACTTCGCTCAGAGCACGCTTCAGACCCGCGACGCGGTTGTAGTTACCGTACTTCTCTGCCTGCTGGATCTGATATTCGATCGCAGCACGCTTGGCGTTACAGTCGTAAGCCGCATTAGCCATGGTAGAGAAGCTGGCGCCCAGAACCAGAACCAGTGGCAGAATCGCTAATTTAGTGGTGTTTTTCATCATTTTATCCTTAAACGTTATTACACATGAGGAGCCCAAAAGCCCCCCTTCCTGTGCAACAAAGAATAAAATGATCGCCCTTACCTTAATATCTGCAGAAGGCTTAATCACTCTGTAGGAAGGGACTATTCTCCTGTAGTCCGTTGTACCTTCTTTAAGCTACTGAGCAGCCGTTGCGCTTCCCCCAGCACCGCCGTTGCGGTGGCCTGAGCGGGGTTGTCATGCAATGACTGACAAGCTTGATTCAGTTTTTCAGCATTCACCAACCGCGCCGCACCAGCCAATTTATGGGCCAACGCCCGTATGCTTATCAGGTCCATCGGTTGTTGCTTCATGTCCATGGCAAGTTGCGTACAGTCTTCATGCAAGCAATCCAGCAGGGTTTGGATGAACTCTTGCAATACCTTTGGCTGGCGCAATTCCGCTGGTAAATCTTCCACGACAAACGCAGGCTCCTCTTCACTGTTCCCCACATCAGCCAGTGGCAACGTAGACAATTTCGCTTTTAATATGCTCAGGTTAACCGGCTTGAACAGGCAGTCATCCATTCCCGCCTGCAGACAGGCCTCCCGTGCACTTTCTTGCGCATTGGCCGTCAGCCCCCAGATCACCGTAGGAACGGACTGCTGTTCACGCTCGAGGTGCCTGATTTGGCGGCTCAGGCTGTAACCATCGCGTTCAGGCATCTGGCAGTCGGTGATAATCAGGTTGAAGCTGTCCTGCTCCAACAGCTGCAGCGCCTGCTCCCCATCCCCCACCGCACTGGGCTGATGGCCAAGAAACTGCAACTGTTGGGTCAACAACATTCTGCCCGCCGGATGATCTTCAACGATCAGTACCCGCAGCTGGGATGATGCCATCGGGGCGGGTTCCTCCAGAGGTGTTTGAGGGGGGAATTTCAGCAATCTCGGCACCGAAAGCAGCACTGTGACCTCGCTGCCAATACCCACCTCACTGTTCAATGCGATGGTCCCTCCCATCATCTCTACCAGCTTGCGGCAAATATACAGCCCTAGCCCCGTCCCGCCAGCCTCCCCATTGCCCTGAGTAAAGGGTTGGAAAAGACGCGCTTGAGTAACAGCATCAATTCCCTTGCCAGTATCAGAGACACGTAGCCGCAGATCCGCTCGTTCTTCGCTAATCTGATCGACCACGACGCTGAGTGTGACCTGCCCTTGCTCGGTAAACTTGATGGCGTTACTCACCAGATTGGATAGCACCTGCTTGAAACGCATAGGATCTACTAACACATCGCCAGTGATCTCCGCGTCAATATCCAACCTGAACGCTAACCCTTTTTGGCGTGCCACACCGTCAAATAACATCGCCACGGCTTCAATCAGGCGACGGATATCGGCACGCTGTGGATGCAGGATCAAACGGTCCGCCTCAATGCGTGAGATATCAAGAATGTCACCAATCAAGGCCAGCAGAGAATGGGCGGACTCATGTGCAACACTCAGCAGTTCTCGATCTAAAGCTTCCTCCCGTTGCGGGCGGTTCAGCAACAGTTCCAACATGCCGATAATGGCATTGAGCGGGGTACGGATCTCATGGCTCATGGTGGCCAGGAAGGTGGTTTTAGCCCGGTTGGCACTGTCTGCGCGCTCTTTCGCCTGCTGTAACTGCGCAATCAGGCGATCGCGTTCGGTCACGTCAAACCACCCGCCGATTTTTCCTTCAGCACACTGATCCTCAGTAATTAACAATTGGCCCCACTGCTGCAAAGTACGCGACTGGCCCCCCAACTGCATAACTGATAAAACCTGTTCCTGCTCACCACCCCGGCCAATATCCAGCGTAACAGGCAGTTGCAGTGGGTAATTTTCCAGTGAGCTACCGACGACTTTCTCTGCGGGAGCATTGATGGCATTAAAAAACGGCGTGTTCGCCATCACTATCTGGTCTTTCAGATTGGTGATGTAAATCGGCAAGGGCACGCTATCGATGATCGCCTGGCAACGCTGCACCAGGCGGCGCTTACTGCGCAACCGGCTGATAACCAAGACTATCACCAGCATTGCCAGCAACAGAACGATCAGTAACCACGCTGTGGAATAACAGTGGGCAAGCAATTCTCCATCACCCGGGGTACCTTCAAGCAGATAGGTGTTGTTATACCAATTGCTGGTCATCGCATGGATATCCTCTGGGGGGATATTCAGCAATGCCTTGTCGAGGATGGTTGCCAGGGGATATTCATTACCAGAGACACCAATCACAAAACGCGCCGGTTCAATATCCAGAGCACTCAGAATACTAAGCCCCGATGTGGGCTCCCGAGCCAGGAAATAATCGGCGCTAATCATCGGCAACACGAGTGCTTCAGCCTTTCCTGCTTTTAGCGCCTCAATACCGGCTTGGGGTGAAGGCACGGTAATGATCCGGCTCTCGGGGTACTGTTCCCGCAAGATAACCTGCAGAGGGTGCCCTGCGACCAGGGCAATCAACTGCGGAGGATCATGGCTAATCTGCTCCTGGATCCCCAGCAATACCCAAGAGTTGAATAAATAAGAACGAGTGGTCAACAACCCGTTAGGCCAGATTGCATCTAGCGTCACGCCAGCGACAATGTCAGCCCTGCCGGTTTTCACTGCATCCAGGGAGTCTTGCAGTGATTGCGCGCGGATAATGTCAAACTTGAGCCCTATACGGCTAGAGATAGCCTCCATCACATCGGCTGTCAGACCACGGAACTCCCCCTGAACGTCGAAGAAGCCCAGAGGGGCAAAATCGCCATTAACGGCCAAGCGCACCCTGGGATGTTCTTCCACCCACTTTCTTTCCAGTGAGGTCAGCAGCAGGTGTTCATCGCTTTGTGACATGGGGATCCCGCCATTCCAGCGGCTTTGGATCTCTGCATGGGTGCTTTCCGGAATGCTCGCTAAAACAGCGTTCAATATTCGCTGTAAACGCACATTCCCCTTGGCCATGCCAAAGGAGAAGCCTTTGATGTCCTGTTGTGGCAGCAATTGCAAACGCAGATTGTTCAGGTTGCCCTGATTGATTAAATAGCGAGCCACCGTGGCATCACCAATAAAAGCGTCCAGCTTCTTGAACGACAACGCCTCCAGCGCACGGCGCGGTATGTCAAAGACCTGATAATCTGCCGGAAAGCGTGCTACCAAGCTCTGATTACCGCTGTATAGGCGTTCGATAGCAATGCGCTTGGGGGGATTCTGTTGCAGCAGGCTATCGGTGCGCACCACCAATGCCGGTGAGGCAGAGACATAAGGTGTAGAAAGCAGCATGTCGGGATCGGCTACGTTTTTTGCAGCGACATTGCCGATCAGATCGACTTCTCCCTTATCCAGGCTACTCCGCAAGGCTGAGGCATCTTCGTAGTAACGTACCTTTATCTGTACGTTAAGGTTATAGCCGACGATCCCCAGGTAATCAGCATTGATACCACCATAATCCCGGGTGCCACTGATGATATCAAAAGGAGAATAATTGGGGGCCGCAATGCCGAAAACCAGCACACGTTTACGGCGCAACCATTGCCAATCATCACTGGTCAGCTCGGGCTCGGATAATTGAACCTGGCTACGGCTAAGCAAATTAGTTTCACGAAACGCTGGAACTTCCCCAGCGGAAACACCACAGCAAAAAAACAAAAGTATCAAGAGCAATTTATTCATCGTCAGGTCGTTCGCTCTGATGATGAAAAAAAGCCACCAAATCTTCTGTACTGCTAACTTTTAGTTTTTCCATCAGACGAGTCTTATAAGTGCTGATGGTTTTATTGCTCAAAATCAGACGATCGGCTATTTCCTTATTGCTAAGACCCTCTGACAAATACCGCAATACGGTCAATTCACGATCGGAAAGGCGAGTAAGATCATTCTCACTTTTTTGCGGTGAATTTAGCAAAGGCATCAGAGTAATCTGTGGAAAACAGGCATAGCCTTGCAGCACCAGTTGGCACAATGGTGCCAATTGACTGATATCCTGATCCTTGTTGAAAAAACCGCTAGCCCCGGCACGCAACGCTCTTTCTGCATAGCTCCCCGTGGGCAGGCTAGTATAGACCACCACTTTAATAGCGCTGTCCACCTGGCGAATATGCTGTAGGATCTGCAGCCCATCCATTTTGTTCAGCATGATATCAAGTATCACCAACTGCGGCGTATTTTCCCTTATTCGCGCCATGGCATCCAGACCGTTAGTTGCGGTCTGGATCGAGTTATTACCTAATGAAGATAAAATTGCTTTCACAGCGAAACAAATTGCGGGATGATCGTCAACAATCAACCAGGAACCCATAAGAATATCCTTATCCTAATACTAGTCCTAAAAATAAAAACCCATAGAGAGTTGCTTATACTGCAACACAATTCGCTCTTGAGTTACCAATATACTTCGCTCTTGCACGCAACCTCTGTGCTATTGATTGCAATTAAATATAAGGTATAAGGGGGAAATAGCTAATCGATTGTGGCATTATAATATTCCCTGCGCAACACGCTGTTGCAAACCCTGTTCAAAAGTTTGCATGCCTGACTGCGCACCGGTTTGCAATACGCTGACCAACTGATGGGTTTTACCTTCGCGGATCATGCTGCTCACCGCTGCCGTGGCCGTGAGGATCTCGTAAATGGCAACACGCCCTCCCCCGGGCTTGCTCAGCAGCTTTTGCGCGATCACCGCCTGCAGGCTACTGGCCAACTGGGCCCGAACATAGGTTTTCTCTTCCGCCGGGAAGACATCCACCAGCCTTTCCACCGCCTGTGGTGCGCTGCGGGTATGCAAAGTAGCTAGAACTAGATGGCCAGTTTCTGCCGCGGTCAACGCCAGCCGAATGGTGGTGGTATCACGCAACTCCCCCAGCAGGATCACGTCTGGATCTTCACGCAGTGCGGCCCGCAGCGCATCGTCAAAACTATGGGTGTCCCGCCCTAGCTCGCGCTGCTGGATTAGGGAACGCTGGCTACGATGGATAAACTCGATCGGATCTTCCAGCGTGAGGATATGGCGGCGCTGATGCCGATTAATAAAGTCGATCATCGCCGCCAACGTGGTCGACTTGCCGCTGCCGGTAGCACCGGTGACAAGTATCAAGCCATCTTCGCGTTGCAGCAGCGCCGGAATAATTTCCGGGGTAGTCAGTTCGGCCAACGTTGGGCACTGGCTGGCGATCCGGCGTAACGCCACGGAGACCCCGGCATTTTGCAAAAAGAAATTGGCACGCAGCCGGGTACCATCAGCCAGAGATAGCGCCAGATCGAGCTGCCCCACCTGCTGGAGTTGCTGCCACATCGTTTGCGATAACTGCGTTTGACACCATGCCACCATCTGCTGTTGGGTAAGGATTTCCCCACGTTCCACGGCCTGGAGTTCACCATCGATACGTAACATTGGCAGATGGCCGGTACAAAGGTGCAGATCGGAGGCATTATGCTTTACACTAAGAGCCACAAATTCATCGATATCCATATCAATCTCCCGGGTTAATCATGAGCACTATCCAACAGAATCTGCAGGATGTCAGGAGCCGTATTGCAGCGGCCGCTCAAGACTGCGCACGCATTCCAGAAGAAGTGACATTGCTTGCAGTCAGCAAAACCAAACCTGCGGAGGCGATCGCACAAGCCATCGCCGCAGGCCAGCACGCGTTTGGCGAGAATTACGTGCAGGAAGGGGTAGACAAGATCCAGTATTTTGCCCAGTTGCCGGAAGGGGCAGGATTGGAATGGCACTTTATCGGCCCGCTGCAATCCAATAAAAGCAGGCTGGTGGCAGAGCACTTTGCCTGGTGCCACACCGTTGACCGCTTGCGTATTGCCCTGCGCCTGAGCGATCAGCGCCCCGCAGAAATGCCGCCACTAAACGTGCTGATCCAGATAAATATCAGTGACGAGCAGAGTAAATCTGGCATTGTATTGAGTGAGCTGCCAGCGCTGGCCGAGGCGGTCGCCGCATTGCCTAACCTGTGCTTGCGTGGGCTGATGGCCATCCCGGCCCCGGAACACGACTATCAGCGCCAGTTGGCGACATTCGGCCAGATGAACGACGCTTTCCAGGAGCTCAAGCAGCGCTATCCGCAGGTGGATACGTTGTCGATGGGCATGACAGATGATATGCAGGCAGCGATCGCCGCTGGCAGCACGATGGTTCGTATCGGCACCGCCATTTTTGGTGCCCGCGACTACTCGCACACCACCGTATAACGAGGATTGGATGCAACATCGCAAAATTACCTTTATTGGTGCCGGTAATATGGCTCGCGCTATCATTGCTGGCCTGGTCGCCGGTGGCTATCCGGCAGCCGCCATCAGCGTTTGTGCGCCGTCAGCAAAAAACCGTGACGCCCTGGCCGCCGAATATGGCATCCACAGCAGCGCAGACAACATCACCTGTGCACAACAGGCCGACGTCGTGGTCCTGGCGGTGAAACCGCAAATGATGGCGCAGGTTTGCTTACCTTTACAGGAACAGGTCGATTTCTCCGGTAAACTGGTGCTGTCGATCGCCGCCGGTATTCTGGTGAGCCGTTTCTATCAAATGCTCGGCGAAGGCTTGAATATCGTGCGCATCATGCCCAATACCCCTTCACTGGTCGGTAAAGGAATGAGCGGGCTGTATGCTCCCGAGCAGGTTAGCCAACAGGATCGTGATTACACCAGCGATCTGATGAGCTCGGTGGGTAAAGTCTGCTGGGTCGATGACGAAAACGGCATCAATGGCGTGATCGCCGCCGCAGGCAGCGCACCAGCCTATTTCTTCCTGTTTATGGATGCCATGCAGCAGGAAGCCGAACGTATGGGATTCAGCAGCCAGGCCGCTCGCGATCTGGTGCAGCAGGCCGCTATCGGTGCTGCGGCATTGGCCGCCGCCAACCCGGAAATTTCACTGGCTACGCTGCGTGAGCAGGTGACCTCCAAAGGGGGCACCACCGCCGAGGCAATACGGGTGTTCAACGAACATCAGTTGCCAGAGACCGTTGCCAAAGCCATGCAGGCCGCCGTTTCCCGTGCGCAGGAAATGGAAAAATCATTTTAACTATGCCCGATGAGTTTCAGGCCGCCACGGTGGTCTGAAAACCAAGGGGATAACCCAGAAGTTAAGGAGAAGGGTAACTTACATGCTAACGCTGACTTTTCTGGTCAAAACCGTCGTTGATATTTACGTGATGGTGCTGCTGTTGCGCATCTGGATGCAACTGACGCGCACTGACTTTTATAACCCGTTTTCGCAGTTTGTGGTGAAAATCACCCAGCCGATCGTCGGCCCACTGCGCCGCATCGTTCCTTCGATGGGGCCGGTAGATAGCGCGTCATTGCTGTTGGCGTTCCTGCTGATGACCATTAAATATCCGCTACTGCTGCTGATCCAGAGCGGTACCCTGTCACTCAGCCTGTACAATTTGCTGTTTGGTCTGATTTCTCTGATCAAATCCGTCGGCTACCTGATCTTCTGGGTGATGATCATTCGCGCCTTGATGAGTTGGATCAGCCAGGGCCGCAGCCCGATTGATTATGTAATGTTCCAGCTTACCGAGCCATTGATGGCCCCTATCCGCCGCGTGATCCCGGCAATGGGCGGCATTGATTTCTCCGCGATGGTGGTGATCCTGATCCTGTATCTGATCAACTACCTGGGGATGGATCTGTTCGGCGAGCTCTGGTTCCTGCTGTGAGTGCAGTTACCCCGCTGCTGGACGGGCTGGTAGTCAGGCTATATATTCAGCCCAAAGCCAGCCGCGATCAGATTATTGGCCTGCATGGCGACGAGATAAAAGTCGCCATCACCGCACCGCCGGTTGATGGCCAGGCCAATGCCCATCTCATCAAGTTTATCGCCAAGCAGTTCAAGGTGGCGAAAAGCAACGTGATCATCGAGAAAGGCGAGCTGGGGCGGCACAAGCAATTGCGCATCCTCAACCCGCAACAGATCCCTGAGGCCATCGCGGCGCTCATCGAATAATTTCAAGGTATCTATTATGCAAAAAATCGTTCTTGCCACCGGCAACCCCGGCAAAGTGCGTGAACTCGCCGAACTGCTGGCCGATTTCGGCTTTGACGTGGTAGCGCAAACCGAGCTTGGCGTAGATTCCGCCGAAGAAACCGGCCTGACGTTTATTGAAAACGCCATTCTCAAGGCCCGCCATGCCGCGCAGATCACCGGTCTGCCAGCGATTGCCGACGACTCAGGCCTGGCAGTCGATGCCTTGGGCGGCGCTCCGGGTATTTATTCTGCCCGCTACGCCGGTTTAGAGGCCAGCGACCAGCAGAATCTGGACAAGCTGCTGGTGACGCTGAAAGACGTGCCTGCGGGCAAGCGCGGTGCTCAATTCCATTGCGTGCTGGTCTATATGCGTCATGCAGAAGATCCAACTCCGCTGGTATTCCACGGTTGCTGGAACGGTGAAATCACTTTTGAAGCGGCCGGCGTTGGCGGCTTCGGTTACGATCCGATCTTCTATGTGCCAGAGTTGGGCTGCACCGCAGCAGAGCTGACGCGGGAAGAGAAAATTGCCATTTCCCACCGTGGCAAGGCGTTGAAGTTGATGTTGGAAGCGATGCGTAATGCCAGCTAACAGCGTACAACTGCCACCGCTCAGCCTGTACATCCATATTCCCTGGTGCGTACAAAAGTGCCCATACTGTGATTTCAACTCGCATGCCTTGAAAGGCGAAGTGCCGCACCAGGAATATGTCGATCATCTACTGGCGGATCTGGATGCTGATTTGCCGCTCGCCAGCGGTCGTGCAATCAGCACCATCTTTATCGGTGGCGGTACGCCGAGCCTGTTGAGTGCCGAAGCCATGCAGGCACTGCTGGATGGCGTGCGGGCGCGCATTCATGTCGCGGATGACGCCGAGATCACCATGGAAGCCAACCCAGGCACCGTGGAGGCCGATCGCTTCAGTGGCTACCAGCGCGCCGGGGTGAACCGCATCTCGATTGGCGTACAAAGCTTCAGCGCCGAGAAGTTAACTCGTCTGGGGCGCATTCATGGCCCGGATGAGGCCAAACGCGCGGCGCATCTGGCAACCGGTCTGGGCCTGCGCAGTTTCAATCTGGATTTGATGCATGGCCTGCCGGATCAGTCACTGGAAGAAGCGCTGGACGATCTACGCCAGGCTATCGCCCTTAATCCGCCGCATCTGTCGTGGTATCAGCTCACCATCGAGCCAAATACCCTCTTCAGCTCACGCCCGCCGGTATTGCCGGACGATGACGCGTTGTGGAATATCTTTGAACAAGGGCATGAGCTGTTAAGCGCCGCCGGATATCAGCAGTACGAAACCTCGGCCTACGCCAAACCGGGTTATCAGTGTCAGCACAACCTCAACTACTGGCGCTTTGGCGACTATCTGGGGATTGGTTGTGGCGCACACGGCAAGCTGACCTTTGCCGATGGCCGCATTCTGCGCACTGCCAAAACCAAGCATCCACGCGGCTTTATGCGGGGTGACTATCGGGACAAGCTGCATGAAGTCGAGGCGCACGATCGGCCATTCGAGTTCTTTATGAACCGTTTCCGCCTGCTGGAAGCTGCGCCACGCGCCGAGTTCGCCCAATATACCGGGCTGGATGAGAGTGTGATCCGCGCGCCATTGGACGAAGCACGGGCTAAAGGCTATCTGCTAGAGACGCCAGAGTATTGGCAGATCACCGAGCATGGCAAACTGTTCCTTAATTCGCTGTTGGAACTGTTCTTGCCGGAAGAATAACTTAGGTAGAATTGCAGGCTCACCTGTATGGGCGCAGCATGTGAGCTGCGCCCATTGAGATCATCAATGCGGTTCAAGCCCTAAAAACTCAGCAACACTGCCCTGGCAACAAAAAAGGTTCCGTCGAGTTAAGAGTGCAATTCTTAAAACAACGGAACCTGTTAACGTAAAACCTTAGTTCAACGCCTTAACCAGATCCTTACGCTGGGTTTCCAGTGCCGTTACGCGCTTACACACGTCGCGACCGAAGTTCTGGAAGTCCTGCTCCTGATTGTTCCATTCGTTCTTGATGGCCTGCTGTAGCCCACCCAGATTGCCCATGATCGCCTGCAACGGGTTGCCATTGCTGTTGGCAACCTGCTTGACACCCATTTCGTTCAGGCTGTCCTGCAATACGCCGCCCATGCTCTGCTGCACGATATTGCGGCCATCCTGCTCCACCTGAGCGATCGCCTTGTGGTGGAACGTGAGGCCGTCGCTGCGGTGTTCAATGATGCGGTTCATCTGCTGCTTCAACTGATCGTTGAGCGTGGTCAGGCGGTTGCGTACGTTACTGTCTGTGCCCAACTGCTGAACTATGACTTTATCCAGCGCTACCCGCGCCTTCTCCAGATGCTGCTGCGCACCCTGATCGATCCAGGGTAAATCTTTACGCAATGCGCTCTGGTAGCTGAACGCCTTCTGGCGCTGGTTATCGTTCAGGTTCAATGCTTTGCCATCACGAGTGACATCGCCGTCGGCGGTAATTTGCAGGTTACCGCTGGCACCTACCACCTGCACGGTCTGCGGGCTGATAATCACGTCGTCCTGTGGCCTGACGCTGCACTGATACTCGGCATGCGCCTGTGAAGCCGTTAATAACAGCAAGGCCAATCCGGTTCTCTTTAACATAGTTTCTCCTGACTCCCTTCCAACCGCATGTGCGATGGAGTTAAAAAATCGAACGGCTAATGCGTTGAGACAACAGTTCTAGTGCCGCAGTTCCCGCCAATGAGTTACCGGATGCATCCAGCTCCGGCGACCAGACGACAATCGACAGTTCATCAGGGACGATGGCGATGATACCGCCGCCCACTCCAGACTTGCCCGGCATGCCAACCCGATAGGCGAATTCACCTGCGCCGTCATACATACCGCTGGTCATCATCAAGGCGTTAATCTGCCGGGCCTGCAACGGGCTGATCACTTCTTCGCCATCAAGCGTCCGGCCCTGGTTAGCCAGGTAGACAAAGCTGCGTGCCAACTCAACGCAGCTCATCCGTAACGCGCAGTAGTGAAAATAGGTTTGCAGCACGGTCAGTACGTCATTGTCGAAGTTACCGAACGACTTCATCAGATAGGCGATGGCGGCATTGCGGTCGGAATGCTCAAATTCGGAGCGCGCCACGCGGATGTCATAGGATAGGTCATCAACACCTGCCAGTTGGCGCACCACTTCCAACATCCGCTGCTTGGGAGCACTAAGCCGGGTTTGCAGCATATCGCATACCACCAGCGCTCCTGGGTTGATAAACGGGTTGCGCGGTTTGCCCTGTTCCATCTCCAACTGCAGCAACGAATTAAACGGCAGGCCAGAGGGCTCTTTCCCCACCCGCTGCCAGATTTCACCTTCCTGATAACGCGTTAGCGCCAGCGTCAGGCTCAATACCTTGGAGATCGACTGGATCGAAAAGCGCTCCGCCGCGTCGCCGGCCTGAAACAGCTCACCGTCAACAGTACAGACGGCGATCGCCAGCCGATCGGCGGCGACTTCTGCCAACGCAGGAATATAGTCTGCAACCTTGCCTTGCCCAATCAACGGGCGTACCTGTTGCAGGATCTCTTCCAGCAACGCGTTATCTAATGTTGTTACCACCGCGCTCACTACTCCAGAAAGGACACCAGATAAAACAAAGGTGCCATTAAGGCACCTTCGGCAATGCTAATCGGACGGGATCAATCCCACCAGATGTCGAACAGATCGCTGGTTTTCACATCGTTCAGCTTGCGTGCTTCCAGCCAGTTTTTGATCAGCTCACGGTGTTCGTCGGTGCAATGACCAATCGTCTGCAGGCAGATCAAACCTTCCCACTGCAGATAGCCACTGCCGTCAAACGCCAGGCCGTTCGGCTCGATCACTTCCTCGATAAACGCGTCCAGGGTGCTGTCGATATCTTCAACGGCAGTCCCTTCAGCAAAACGCCAGGCGACGGAGAAGCCCAGTTCCTGGAACTCTTCGATATGCAACTTTTTACGTAAACGACGACTACGGTTCTTAGCCATTATTCCATCCTCTCAAACATCAAATCCCAAACGCCATGTCCCAGACGCTGGCCACGTAATTCAAATTTTGTCAGCGGACGCGAGTCCGGGCGCGGTACGTAATCATTACTCTCGGAGAGATTACGGTAGCCTGCGCTGCTGCTCATGACTTCCAGCATGTGTTCCGCATAGGGTTGCCAGTCGGTGGCCATATGGAATACGCCACCGACTTTTAATTTGCGCTGCACCAGCTCAACAAACGGCGTCTGTACGATGCGGCGTTTGTTGTGGCGCGCCTTGTGCCACGGATCGGGGAAGAACAGCTGAACCATATCCAGTGAAGCGTCCGGGATCATATTCTGCAACACTTCTACCGCATCGTGGCACATCACCCGCAGGTTGGCCAACTCCGCCTCATGGGCATCGGCCAGGCAGGCACCCACGCCCGGCGAGTGAACCTCGATCCCCAGGAAGTTCTGCTGCGGGTTGTTGCCCGCCATGGTGACCAGGGATGCCCCCATGCCAAAACCAATCTCCAGCACGGTTGGCGCTTCACGGCCAAACAGCGCGGCGATATCGACAGGTTCAGCCTGATATTCCACGCCCATCACCGGCCAATAGTTGTCCAGCGCCTGCTGCTGGCCTTTGGTCAACCGCCCCTGGCGGCGAACAAAACTGCGGATACGGCGCATCGCGCGGCCGTTCTCATCAAATTCTGGGGAGATGACGTCATTAATCATAGTGCTTTCTGTCTATTTGGCTGCCAATTAGGGGAACGCGCATTATGCAAAGATACCTTGCTTTAGCAAGCGTTCATCATCATACCGGATGTGCTACTGCGGAAAGTTCCGGTTTACAGCACCATCACTCTATGCTGCAATCGCGCATCATTATTTATCTGCCGGATAGCGAACTCGCTCATGATGCAAGCACAACAGTTCTCGCACGTAGTGCTTGACTGGTACCAACGCTATGGCCGCAAAACGCTGCCGTGGCAACTCGATAAAACGCCTTATCAAGTATGGCTCTCTGAGGTGATGCTGCAACAAACTCAGGTTGCCACCGTTATTCCTTATTTTCAGCGCTTTATGGCACGCTTTCCGAACGTGCGAGCCTTGGCCGAAGCGCCGCAGGATGAAGTCCTGCATCTGTGGACCGGGCTTGGTTATTATGCCCGCGCCAGAAACCTGCATAAAGCGGCGCAGACCATTGTCGCACAGCACGGCGGTGAGTTCCCGACAACCTTTGAAGAAATTGTCGCGCTGCCTGGCGTAGGCCGTTCAACCGCCGGTGCCATTCTCTCTCTATCCCAGGGGCAGCACTATCCAATCCTCGACGGCAACGTCAAGCGCGTACTGGCCCGTTGCTATGCCATAGCTGGCTGGCCGGGCAAAAAAGAGGTGGAAAATCGCCTGTGGGAAATCAGCGAAGAGGTCACACCGGCAAAAGGGGTTGGCCAGTTCAATCAGGCGATGATGGATCTGGGAGCGATGGTCTGCACCCGTAGCAAACCAAAATGTGAGCTATGCCCACTCAATATCGGCTGCATTGCCTACGGCAACAGCAGTTGGGCCAACTATCCGGGCAAAAAACCCAAGCAAACCCTGCCGGAAAAAACCGCCTACTTCCTGATGCTGCAAAGGCGCGATGGCGTCTGGCTGGAACAGCGCCCAGGAACTGGCCTATGGGGCGGGCTATTCTGCTTCCCACAGTTTAGCGCGCGGATCGATCTTGAACTCTGGCTGCAACAACGCGGCCTGCAAGGCAGCCGTTTAGAGCAAATGACCGCCTTCCGCCATACCTTCAGCCATTTCCATCTGGATATTGTGCCTATGTGGCTGAACATCGACAAAGCGGGTAGCGCCATGGATGAGGGTGCCGGTCTCTGGTATAACTTAACGCAGCCCCCTTCGGTCGGGCTGGCCGCGCCGGTTGAGCGCCTGCTACAGCAGTTGGCCAAACAGTCCCCGACCCAACCCGGTTTATTTGGCAACAGCGCCATTGACGAGGAATTAGCATGAGCAGAACCATTTTTTGTACCTTCCTGCAGCGTGACGCCGATGGGCAAGACTTCCAGCTCTATCCAGGGGAAGTCGGCAAGCGCATCTACAACGAAATCTCCAAGGAAGCCTGGGGAGAATGGATGAAGAAGCAGACCATGCTGATCAACGAGAAAAAGCTCAACATGATGAACGTGGATGACCGCAAACTGCTGGAACAAGAGATGGTCCGCTTCCTGTTCGAAGGGCATGAGGTCCACATCGAAGGCTATACGCCACCGAGCGAATAAGGTTTTCCGGGCCAGCGCTGGCCCTTTTCCCCTGTTTAATTCTTCGCGTATACGGCTTTAACAAGATGAAGAAAATGTTAGCTTTGCTAGTGATAGCGCCTTTGCTGATCTCCTGTTCCGGCAAAAAAAACGACGTGGTCACGGAAGCCTATGTCAAAGACACCAATGCCTTTGATATTTTGATGGGCCAATTTGCCCACAATATCGAGAACATCTGGGGGCTGAGCGAAGTTCTGATCGCCGGGCCAAAGGACTACGTCAAATATACCGACCAATATCAGACCCGTAGCCACATCAACTTTGATTCGGGCACCATCACTATCGAAACCATCGCCACCACCGATCCGGCGGCTCATCTGCGCCAGGCGGTGATCAGCACCCTGTTGATGGGCGACGATCCAGGCTCGATCGACCTCTATTCCGACGCCAATGATATCCAGATCAGCAAAGAGCCGTTCCTGTACGGCCAGGTGCTGGATAACAAGGGCCAACCCATCCGCTGGGAATGGCGGGCGGCGCACTTCGCCGACTACCTGCTGCAAAACAAGCTAAAGAGGCGCACCTCGGGCCTGCACGTGATCTACTCGGTGACTATGCAACTGGTGCCTAACCACCTAGATAAACGTGCACACAAATATCTGCCGATGGTTCGTCAGGCGTCTGAAAAATACGGCGTCGAAGAGTCGCTGATCCTGGCGATTATGCAGACCGAATCCAGCTTTAACCCGTATGCGGTAAGCGGTTCCGACGCGCTGGGCCTGATGCAGGTGGTGCAGCATACCGCCGGTAAAGACGTGTTCCAGAGCAAAGGTAAATGGGGCACGCCAAGCCGCAGTTATCTGTTCGATCCGGAGAACAACATCGATACCGGTACCGCCTATCTGGCCATCTTGCAGAACAACTACCTGGGTGGCATTCAGAACCCTACCTCACGCCGTTATGCGGTGATCACCGCATACAACGGTGGAGCTGGCAGCGTGCTGCGGGTGTTCAATAGTGACAAGGCCAAGGCGGTGACCATCATCAACAGCATGCAGCCTGGTGATATTTATCAGACTCTGACCACCAAGCATCCGGCGGGTGAATCACGCCGTTATCTGGTGAAGGTGAATAACGCGCAGAAAAACTACCGGCGGAAGTAATCGCTGGTGGGAAAATACAGGATTGGGGGGACGGAGATCCCCCCAATCCTAATCGAATAGACGGGTCTACTGTTTGATCATATAGCCAAAAATCCGTTTCCAGCCGTGATCTTTTTTCTCGATATACACGCCCTGCAGCTCCGGTGAGAAGCCTGGCAAACGGTTGATGCCCTCCTCCAGCGCCAGGAAGTAACGCTGTACCGCTCCGCCCCACACTTCGCCTGGCACCACGCACAGCACGCCCGGTGGATAAGGTAAGGCACCTTCTGCCGCGATGCGCCCGGCAGCCTGAGCGATCGGCACCAGTTCAACGTTGTCGCGGATAAACTCGACGTTGGCATCCTGCGGATTCATCATCACCGGCGGGAAATGATCCTGACGGAACATCTCTTTTTGCAACTGCTTCACGTCGAAGCTGACGTACAAATCGTGCATCTCCTGGCACAGCTGACGAATGGTGTAGCCTGCATAACGCTGCTGATTCTTGCGATAGACCGTCGGCAAGACCTCACTCAGTGGCGCATCTGCCTCGACGTAACGCTCGAACTGCACCAGCATATCCACCAGATGCTCCATTTTCGCCGGGTTCTCCGCCGGGGTGAGCAGGAACAGGATCGAGTTGAGATCGCACTTCTCTGGCACGATGCCGTTCTCACGCAGGAAGTTGGCCAGAATGGTCGCCGGGATACCGAACTCGGTGTATTGACCGGTGGCCGCATCAATCCCCGGCGTGGTCAGCAGCAACTTGCAGGGATCGACCAGATACTGCCCCTGTGCATAGCCTGCAAAACCATGCCATTGCTCGCCCGGTACAAAGTTGAAGAAGCGTGCATCGTTGGCGATCATGTCGGTATCGTAGTCCTGCCAGTCCTTGCCTGCCACCTGCGGCGGAATAAAGGGCCGCAACTGCGAGCAGCGTGCCAGCAACTGTTTACGCGTGTCGATCCCCAGCTTGACACACTCCATCCACATGCGGCGGCCAGCGGCACCGGCATGCATCTTGGCGTTGACGTCCAGCGCGGCGAACAGCGGATAAAACGGGCTGGTTGAAGCATGCAGCATAAACGCATTGTTGAGATGCTTATGGTTGCAGTGGCGTTTCTGGCCTTTGATGTGATCGTCTTTCTTATGGATCTGCGAAGTCTGCGAGAACCCGGCCTGCTGCTTATGCACCGATTGCGTGACGAAAATACCCGGATCGTGCTCATCCAGTTCCAACAGCAGCGGCGAGCACTCTTTCAGCATCGGGATAAAACCTTCATACCCCACCCAAGCCGAATCAAACAGGATGTAATCGCACAGATGGCCGATGGTATCGATCACCTGACGGGCGTTGTAAATGGTGCCGTCATAGGTGCCGAGCTGAATGATCGCCAGGCGGAAAGGCCGTACCGCAGCGGCTTTTTCCGGGGCAACATGGCGGATCTGCTCGCGCAGGTAAGCCTCATCAAAGCAGTTAGAATCGATGCCGCCGATAAAACCAAACGGGTTACGCGCGGTTTCCAGATACACCGGCGTCGCTCCGGCCTGGATCAACGCGCCATGGTGATTGGATTTATGGTTATTGCGATCGAACAGCACCAGATCGCCACGCGTCAGCAGCGCGTTGGTCACCACTTTATTGGAGGCCGAAGTGCCGTTCAGCACGAAGTAGGTTTTATCGGCGTTGAACACTTTCGCCGCGTGTTTTTGCGCATCCTTGGCCGAGCCTTCGTGGATCAGCAGATCGCCCAGCTTCACATCGGCGTTGCACATGTCCGAACGGAAAATCGTTTCGCCGTAAAACTCGAAAAACTTGCGCCCTGCCGGATGCTTGCGGAAAAACTCGCCGCCCTGATGGCCCGGGCAGGCAAAGGTTGAGTTCTCCATCTCCACGTAGGTTTTCAGCGTTTTGAAGAACGGCGGTAACAGCGCCTGCTCGTAGGCATCAGCCGCGGCCTCCAACTGCGCCATATAAAACGCTTTGGTCGCGGCAGCCAAGGCAAATACGCCAGTAATCAACGGCAGGTGATCCGGGGAAAGCTGTTCATCGCCCTCAACGGCAACAAACGTCGGGATCTCAAAGCCGGTCGCTTTAAGCGTTGCCAGAATACCGGCATCCACATCGCTAACGGAGACCACGGCCGCCGCCACATCGGTATAGTCAGTCTGCCCCACGCGCACAATTTCGCGCAGGGTTTCAATGCTGGCTACCAGGCTGGCGCTGGTTGCTATCTTCAATTCTTTCATCATGCTGAGTCTCAAACGGTTAAGGATGAGGGTGTGCCACTGGGCACATAATGAGATAACCCTGGTTATCCCGGCAAAGTGATGAGCCAAGGCGCAACCATGACCGGCCGATGCGGGTAGGCATCAGACAACTATCGGGGACTGGGATCGGCAGCGTCCGATAGACATCAGTAAAATCAGAGCCGCAGCTCTATTTTTAATCATGCCTAACAGCGAGCATTGGTTAGCTTTACCGCATAAAGGGCAGCGGTGTTCGCATAAATGGCGTTAAGGAAACACGGAGTGAGGGCGTCATCAGACTTCTGGAGCGCAGCTGCGCCGAGGTGGTTAAAGCCGTCATGCCTGTACTCCTCTGTGATGAAGTGGGAAATTCGCGCAATGATTACACGTTTTTTTCGAGGGTTCAAGCCGGTTAATAGTTACTATTAATGCATAATTATTTATTGATGCCGTGTGGAAAACCACACGGCCAGGCAGGCGTTGATTAGAACAGGTTGAACTTGTAATCCACCTGGAATTCAATCGAGTGGTTCTGAGCGCGCATCGGCTTGCCATCCGAGGTCAGCTTCGGCTGGTTGCTCTGGCTCTGGTAGTTCCAGGATGGGCCACCGGACAGCTGGAGCGCCAGATTCTTCAGCGCAGGCTGCGACGGCGTCCAACGGGAATAAACCAGGGTTTCACCACGCTCAATGCTATGGCCACGGTACTTCATCCCCCAGCCATAGTTGGTGACCATCCCCAGCTCAACTTCTGGCGTAACGGCATAGCCGAAGGTCCAGGCCAGCATCTTTTCCTTATCGCCCACATAGTCGTTACCCCAACTGTCGGCCATTGAGTTAAAGGTGCCGCGGCTGTGCTTGGCCAAGTGCCACTCAAAGCGCCCTAACCCGTTGCCATTATCGAGTGAGGCCCGGGTGTATGAAGCCCCAACCTTGTGCTTCCAACGCTCGGCGCGCCATTCGGCGTACATCGCATAATGGTAGGCATCATCATCGAACGTCTTGTGACGGGTGGACATGCGGGTCCAGTCTTGCAAACCATGGTTGTAATACACCTGGCTGGCAAACTTGAGGTGATTTTCCGCCCAGGACGCCGGTTGCCAACCCAGTTCTACCCCGTGGCGTTGCATATAGTTATGGCTTTCCCCCAGGAAATAGAGCGCACTATAGCCGTGTTCGCTATAGCTCAATTCACCGGTCGCAATGCTGCTGATCTCCTTTTTATCCGCAGTGAGAAAATGGATCTTATCCGGAGAGTCCCTGTCGCTATAGCGAGTTACGTAGGCACCGCGTACCCGCACTGGCCCGGTAGCCGCTTCGCCACGCAAGCCCAGATAGGTACTTGGAATGGCACGCGTGGAGTTATTGAGTGCGCCCCATTTTTTAATCTGCTGCCAACCGGAATAAAGGTGCAGATAGGTATCATCATCACCCAAACGCCCTTTCAGATAGAGCTGCCCAATCTTGTTGAAACCTTTGGCCTGACCGTTGTCGTTATACAACACGCTACGGCCCCAGAAATCATCGCTGGCGGCCAGTTTAATCACGCCATAATAAGAAGCGTCCACTCCCAACATATCCGCAAAATAGCCGGACTGATAATCAAGGGTGATCCCCTGCCCCCAGGCCGTTTGGATGGAGCGCTCTCCATAATCCTCGGTGCTTAAATTTTTAAACACGTTACGGAAAGAAAGGTCTGCGTGGCTATCATTAATAAAGCTTGAGAAGAGGTGATCGCTTACCTTTATTTCCTCTGCGCTGAGGGGGAAAGAGAACATCAGTGCAAACAGTGCCAGAGGCTTTTTTATTTTAAATTTATTTATTTGATACATAGAAAAATCCCGTTTTCTATCTACTCACCCAGAACTATTTTAATTAAATGATTTCTAGATAATGTTGGAAATGTGTCACCCTGCAACCAGGGTGACACACGGCTAATAGTATTATTCTGTAATAATGGTATGGATCAGTTTTGGCGCTTGCGCCTTATCGGCAAGGGTGATGCTGTCATAGATTTTCGCCATGACGTTCTCCACATCCGGGCGGTTGGCATGGATCGTTACCAGTGAGTCACCGATGGCGACCCGATCGCCGACTTTTTTATGCATCATCAGGCCCACGGCCAGATCGATGTCATCTTCCTTGGTGGCACGACCGGCACCGAGCAACATGGCTGCCACACCGATTTCGTCGGCCACAATATTGGCTACCACACCCGCCTGCTTGGCCGGTACCTCAATCAGGTATTTAGCCTGCGGCAGCTTCTCTGGATGATCCACCATTGAAGCATCGCCGCCCTGGTTGGCCAGGAAGTCACGGAACTTGGCCAGCGCCTTGCCGTTATCGATCACCTCTTGCAGCATGGCGCGCGCAGCCGGTAACGTGTCGGCCTTTTTCGCCAGCACTACCATTTGGCTACCCAACTGCATGACCAGCTCGGTCAGATCTTCCGGGCCTTCGCCACGCAGCGTATCGATGGCTTCCTTCACTTCCAGCGCATTACCGATGGCGTAGCCCAAGGGCTGCGACATATCGGAGATCACCGCCATGGTATTACGGCCCACGTGATTACCAATGCGCACCATCGCCGTGGCCAGCTCAACGGCATCTTCGGTGGTTTTCATAAATGCACCGGCACCGGTTTTCACGTCCAGTACGATGGCGTCTGCACCCGCAGCGATCTTTTTGCTCATGATCGAACCGGCAATCAGCGGAATAGAGTTCACCGTACCGGTCACATCACGCAGCGCATACAGCTTCTTATCCGCCGGGGTCAGGTTACCGGTCTGGCCAATCACCGCCACCTTGTCGCGGTTCACCAGCTCGATAAACTGTTGGCTGGAGATTTCCACGTGGAAACCGGCCACCGCTTCCAGCTTATCGATAGTACCACCGGTATGCCCCAAGCCACGGCCCGACATCTTCGCCACCGGGATATCCAGCGCCGCTACCAGCGGTGCCAGCACCAGCGTGGTGGTATCACCCACGCCGCCAGTGGAGTGCTTGTCTACCTTGACGCCTTCGATCGCCGAAAGATCGATCACGTCACCGGAGTTCACCATCGACATCGTCAGATCGGCACGCTCACGGTCGTTCATATCCTGGAAGAAGATCGCCATCGCCAGCGCACTGGCCTGATAATCAGGAATATCTCCCCGGGTGTAGCCGTTAACAAAAAACTCAATCTCTTGCGTAGTCAGCTCTTTTCCATCGCGCTTTTTGGCGATGATATCAACCATTCTCATTGTCATTCCCCGGATCTTTATTTCTGTAAATCGATCTTGTAAACGGCAAAGCCGATATCGTCTTTTCCTACCAGCGTCATTGGATGCTGTGCGGACTGTTTAATGTAATCAGCCGCATTCTGGCTTGGTGAAGTCTCGATGCGGATATCCAACGGCTTATCCGCAGTAATTTGCGCGATCCGCCAGTTGTTTTTTACCTCTGGCTTATATGCGCCATGCTGTTTGGTCTGCTCGGAGATGTAATTAGCCACGATAGTGCGCACTTCATCTGGCGAGGAGATAACGATATTTTTTTCACCCGTACCGGCGAACTTGCCGGTAAATGCCCGGTAATTGTTCACGGCAACCAGGAATGGCGCGTCTGCCACCACCGGCTTACCTTTATAGGTCAGCGACTTGATACGCTGGGCCTGAGGATTGATCACGTTGCAATCCACGTCATAACGCGCAGGCTGGGTCACGTCGATCTGATAGCTCAGATCGTCAAACATATCGAAGTTGTAGGCCCGGAAGCCGTTCCAGTTAAGCAGTGACTGTGGCTTATCGCTTTTCACGTCGATCTGGTTGTACATGCCCGCAGAGCACTCCAGCCACTCTTTCAGATCGCTGCCTTTCACTTTCACTGCCGCCAGCGTGTTGGAATACTGGTAAAGATCGGCCGCGTTACGGAAACTAAGAGGCCCTTTACGCATATCAACGAAGGCCGCCGGGTCGTTCTTCCTGCCACCCGCCTTGAACGGTGCCGCAGCAGACAGTACCGGGATATCAGCCAGATCTGGATCGCCCTGAATAAAGTGCTCAACGTAGGCTTTCTGCGCCGCACGGATGATCTGGATGGCCGAGGAGTCCTGCACTAACGACAGATAGGTATTGGTATCTTCGGCAATGGTGCCAATCGGCTTGTTAACGAACTCACGGGTGTCGTTATGTGCCTGCTCAAGCGTTTTCACCAACGAGGCCTTGGCATCGACCAGCGATTTGTCATTCTTCTTATCAAAGATTGGGCGAGCCTCTGCACGGCTGGAGACCACCTTCCACTTATTGGTTTCCCCTTCCAGCACCAGATCGATCACCCCCAGGTTATCCGCCCAGTGGCCCGGCATCACGGCAGGTACGCCGTTGACCGTCCCCTTTTCAAGATCTACCCCAGGAATAGCGGCGAAATCCTTGCTTGGGAAAATACCGTGAGAGTGGCCAAAGGTAATGGCATCGATGCCTGGAACCTGCGTGAGGTAGTAGACCGAATTTTCTGCCAGCGCCTTGTAAGGATCGGCAGAGATGCCAGAGTGGGCGATAGCAATCACGATATCCGCCCCTTCCTTACGCATCTGTGGCACTAGCTCCTTGGCGGTTTCGGTAATATCTTTGGCAATCACCTTGCCCGACAGCTTGTCCTTGTCCCACAGCACTATCTGCGGCGGTACAAAGCCGATATAACCGATGCGCAGCTTATGCTCTTTACCCTCGGTATCTTTTACCGGCGTGTCTACGATCAGGTACTGTTTGAAATAAGGCTTGTTGGTCTTGGCGTCATAGACGTTGGCGTTGATGTACGGGAATTTGGCCCCGCTAATCGCCATTTTCAGGTAATCCAGCCCGTAGTTGAACTCGTGGTTGCCCAGGCTGCCGACCGCATAATCCAGAGTGTTCATCGCCTGATAAACCGGATGTACATCGCCCTTTTTCAGGTTGGCTGCAGCATAGTCCGCCATCGGGCTGCCCTGGATGATATCGCCGTTATCGACCAGCACGCTGTTGGTCGCTTCCGCACGGGCAGCATCAATCAACGTGGCCGCTCTCACCAAGCCGTACTGAGCGGTGGCTTTATCTTTGTAATAGTCATAATCCATCATGTTGCCGTGAACGTCGGTGGTTTCCATGATACGGAGATCCACCGTTGCGGCATGCGCAGCGCCTGCAACCAACAGGGCCAATAACGATAGCTTGAGGGGAGAAGTCATTTTCATCACATATTCCTTATTGTTATAGCGTTAGCAGACCACAACCTCTCGATGTGGCCTTGAGCTAATTAAAAGAAGAAACCTACGACGGCGGCGTTCAGGAAGCTGACCAGCGTGGAGCCGTAAAGCAGCTTCAGGCCAAAGCGGGCTGCGGCGTTACCTTGCTTGGAATCCAACGCCTTGATGGCACCGACGATAATGCCGATAGAGGAGAAGTTGGCGAACGACACCAGGAACACCGAGATAATCGCCATGGTGCGTTCAGAGAAGTTGTAGTCACCCTGCGACAGGTTGAGCATGGCAACAAATTCGTTGCTGACGATCTTGGTTGCCATCAGGCCACCGGCCTGCACCGCTTCGTGCCACGGTACGCCCACCAGGAAAGCCAGTGGAGAGAACACGTAACCCAACACGCCTTGGAAGGAAATGCCAAATGCAGCGGTGAATAACGCGTTAGCCATGGTGATCAGCGCAATAAAGCCGATCAGCATCGCGCCAACGATAATCGCCACCTTGAAACCATCGAGGATGTATTCACTCAGGACTTCGAAGAAACTCTGCTTCTCCCCTTCAATGACATCCAGAATGTCTTCCTCAGGCTTGACCTGATAAGGGTTGATCAGCGACGCCATGATAAAGCCACCAAACAGGTTCAGCACCAAGGCAGTCACCACGTAGCGCGGATCAAGCATCACCATGTAAGCGCCCACAATCGCCATTGATACCGTCGACATGGCCGAGGTACACAGCGTATACAGGCGGTGCTCCGGCAGCAGGCCGAGCTGTTTTTTTACCGAGATGAACACTTCAGACTGGCCGAGGATCGCCGAAGCCACCGCGTTATAGGACTCCAAGCGTCCCATGCCGTTGACCTTGCTCAGCGCCAGGCCGATGTACTTGATGATAAAGCCCAGAATGCGCCAGTGTTGCAGGATGCCGATCAGCGCGGAGATAAACACGATAGGCAGCAAAACGGACAGAAAGAAAGAGATCTCGCCATGGTTCACCAAACCACCAAAGACGAAGTTCACCCCTTCGTTGGCGTAGGAGAGTAAATTGCCAAATACCTCGGCAATCACGCCAATCACTTTATTACCTACGTCGGTCTTCAGCAGCAGTGCGGTCATCAAAAACTGGCAGGCCAGCATGACGAAAATCGGACGATAGCGGATGTTTTTGCGATCGTTGCTCACTAAAAGTGCCAAAATACAGATAGTAACGATACACACTATCCCTATGATATATTTCATCTTTTCCCCAAAATTATCTGCGAACCTTTACGTTCTGTTGACCAGCCTTGTACCCTGGCACATGCCGGGAACTGATGATGTTATTATCGAAACATAACACAGACAATATGTTATTAAAGTTACACAGATCACATTTGAAAATCACAATAGCCTTAAAATACATATATGTAACATGTTGTACTTATCACTAACATTGAATCGGTTATAGAATAGACATAGATGAACATTGCTGGGGGGAGTTTTTTGATCGCTGGCTTCGGCGCTTGGGGGAGAAGGGAGAATGCTGGCGCAGGAAGGTAACCCTGCCCTTGCTTGAAATTAGAGCAATCGCTCGGCTTTGTGACAGAAACCCATTGACGACACAGGGCCAAATACGGTTTAATGCGCCCCGTTGCCCGGATAGCTCAGTCGGTAGAGCAGGGGATTGAAAATCCCCGTGTCCTTGGTTCGATTCCGAGTCCGGGCACCATTATTTAGAAGAACCCGCCTATGGCGGGTTTTTTGCTTTCAGGGCTATGACCCTTTCCCAACGTACTGCGAACCGGGATTTCATCAAGTCGGTTACAACAATGGCCACATGATGGCAAATAATAGATAGATTACTAAACTCAGGCCATGGCCTTCAGCCGCGGTAAACCCGTTGTAACCAGACGGCCTTCACAGCCAAGGCTACCCACCACCCGCATTTCACCCGCCAACTCAGCTTTGATAGCTTCGTGGATCCGCGTATTGCGTACTAGCGCCTCAGCAGAAATAAGTGCAGAGCGACGGCGTAATGACTTAACTACGCCCTTCTGTTTCAATAACATAGAGATTTTCCTCCCTCCTTATGTCTTGGCAATACTTGCTAGCTTCCCTGCTTTACGTACCTTCTCTACAGCGCATGGTAGTAATGTGGCAACACTTACGTAAGAAGGCAAAGAAATCCATCATCAGTGTTTGCTCCCAATAATATATAATTAAAAGTCATATACTGACTGCATTTACGCCTTATCTGCATGGAAAATTACGACATGGACAAATATCTACAAAAGTTGCTGGATGAGAATAAAGGGAATATAACAAAACAATATCAGCTAGTTAAAGTCAGTAACGGTACAATCCGTGAGTATATATTGGGAGAAATGGCCACTGCCGTCAAAGAAGGCGATCAGGACGCTTGGTACACCTTACTTGATATGACACTCGCCATTAACGATCAACAAATCAGGGTAGACATCCTCAATAATCTACTAATAATGCCCGGGCACGATCGCCACCAAGCAATCACTTGGGAGATCCAAAAAATTCAAAGCCCTTCGAGCATTCCTTATATCGAACAGATGCTAGAACGCGGGTTTACGGCTCTGGAATACACGTGCTCTGAGAATGAAACCATTACAAAATGGTTCAGCCATGCGCTTGCCAGTATCCATACCCCGGAAGCGATTGAGCTAATCAACAAGTTCTCTCACTCCGACGATCCCGGTGTCGCAAAAGAGATGACCTATCGCTTGGCAAAAATAAAGGCATAATCTTACTGGATTAGCCAACAACTTAGCCGAAAGTGGTGGAATAGGTGGTCCCCCCCACTCGGCAAAAGAGGATCTGATGAAAAACCAGCAAGTAAGCTTAAAAACCATCCCAGAGCCGCAAAAGGACTGTTCTGGCGTACCCGTTGCACTAACGGATGAAACCATCCAACAAAGAAAAGCCAACATCCTCAGCAGGATGAAGCAGCGTGGGCTTGATCAACTGGTGATTTACTGTGATGTCGAGCACGGCGGCAATTTTGAATATCTGGTCGGCTTTTTCACCCGTTTTGAAGAGGCCTTATTGATTATCAACGCCGATGGCGAAATGACGCTGGTGCTGGGAAACGAAAATCTCAATAAGGTCAGCAAAGCGCGAATTCAGGCCAAGGCGGTGCATCTTTCTCAATTTTCACTGCCGAATCAACCCGGTAGAAGCGATAAGTCGATTAAGGAACTGTTGGTTGAAGCCGGCATTCGGGAAAATGCCCGCACCGGCCTGGTTGGCTGGAAGATGTTTACCAACGGACCAGAAATCGACAAGAAAATCTATGATCTCCCCTCATTTATTGTCGATACCCTCCGCAACATTGTCGGTGATGAAGCCTGTTTATCCAATGAGACCGACTTGTTTATCGGCGAGCACGGGGTCAGAACGGTCAATAATGCCAACGAGGTGGCTCACTACGAATATGGGGCCGCATTAGCCTCCGATTGCATGCTGGATGCGATGAATAAGCTGGCCCCAGGCGTCACAGAACAGCAGTTAGGGGATTGCCTGGTGCGCTTTGGCCAGCACCCGAGTATCGTGACCATTGCTGCCAGCGGCCCACGCTTTATCAAAGGTAACCTGTTCCCAACCGACAACACCGTGAAGTACGGTGATACGATTTCGCTAACCGTAGGCTACCGCGGCGGGGCCTCCAGCCGGGCGGGTTATGCGGTAAATGCTAATGGTGAGTTATCAACAGAGGCGAAAAACTATCTGGATGCGGTCGCCAAGCCCTACTTCTCTGCCTATGCCCACTGGCTCGAAGTGATTAGCGTTGGCATGCGTGGCGGCGAGCTGTTCGATCACGTGGAAGCAGTCTTACCGCGCTCAAAGTACGGTTGGTCGCTGTGCCCAGGGCACCTGACCGCTGAAGAAGAGTGGATGTCTTCGCCCATTTATCAAGGCTCACAGCAAAAGCTGTTGAGCGGCATGATCCTGCAGATTGATATTATCCCTTCAGTGCCCAACTTTGGTGGCGTTTCTGCCGAAAGCACCGTGCTACTGGCGGATGAACAGCTGAAATTGGAGCTCCAACGCCAGTATCCGCAGCTATGGCAGCGGATGCAGCAGCGTAGAAAATACCTGATCGAAACATTGGGGATAACGCTGTCAGCGGATATCTTGCCGATGTGCAGCACCGTTGCCTATTTGCGCCCTTATTTGCTGGACAAGGACAGCGCTTTTGTCTGCCAGAGCTGAGCGATCGGCCGTAGAGAACGGCAACGAGTAAATCAGGCCAACAGCGTGTCAAAGGCTAACGAAAACAGTGCGGTTTCATAGGATGTTGAGGCGCTGGATAAGACGTATTCCTCCCCAATGTCCTGTGAGTACAAGTACCAACGTTTTTCAGCCACGTCGACGGTTAAGCCATTGGCAAAAGGGTGAGGTAAGGTAAACGTGGTCGGAGATAAAGAAAAACCCCGGCCATCCGCTTTTATGATGGCCTCTTTCAACGACCACAGACGAAAGAAATCAACGTTTTCTCCCTGAGCGAGTTGTGTAAACTCCTCAGGAGTGAGCACATCCTGGTAGTCATGTATGTCAATCGGGACTCTCTTTTCCACATCAACGCCAATCTCCCCCTGCGTGGTATAGGCACATACGGCCCAGGACCCCGCATGGGAAAGATTAAATCCCCCTTTCATCCCCATCACAGCAGGTTTGCCATAGCGGTTATAGTGCAGTTTAGGAAAATGACTTCCCTGATACCCTTCATGTTTTTTTAATGCATAACGTAGCAGCATTCTCCCTAATAATGACCGCCGTTTGTCGTCATCAAATCTAAACCGATCGAATAGGATCCGTTGGTCTTTATCAAGATAATCCCGCTGCGAATAAAGCAGTTCGCTGCTTAGCTCGTCAATACGAGAGCAGTAGATATAATTGGTCATGTTGTTTAGCCCTTCACCAATAGCATGCTGGGCAGGTAATAAAAACCCTGCCCAGCGCCAAGAAAGCAATTAGCGGATGTGGCTAATCAACTCATCCTCCTTTTCCAGCAAGGTAAAGTGACAGGCTGCTATTTCAAACAGCTGTAGCTGGGCGATGTTTTCAACACCAGTATCAACGTTGTTAAACCGGTATTGTTGATACCCCTCATTATCTATCTCCTCTGTCGCCTTAAACAACACGATCTGCGTATATTTTAATACGGCAGAGAGTGGCTGTATATTCAACAGCTTATCGCTGACGACAACCGATTCGACATTATGTCTTAAATAATGTGGGATTTGTAACCGCGCCATCATAGAGTCCAGGTTAAAGGATGACTCATTGCGCAGATAATGATCTTCACTTAACAACCAGGTATCCAGCAGATAGACAGTGATCGCCTTAACCCCACGCGCTTCTAAATAGGCCGCGATCTCCAGTGCAATCTTCCCGCCCAACGACCAGCCTAATAAAGTGACCGGTTGGCTGACATCAAGAATGCGATCGATATGCTCCAGATAATAACGTGCCAATTCATCAAGCCGCTCGATCTTCTGCTCATGATAGAAGTTGTATGAGTCAACCCCATAACAGCAGTAGCGCTCACTCAACCTATTGGCCAAGGATTGATAGACCGAACAGTTCCCCATCCCAGGGTGAACCATAAACATCTGCGGCTTTTGCGTTACCGTATTAAATGGCACGATCACCTCAAAGGACTTCCCTTGAGCCTGTGTAATTACTTGCGATAACTCGCCTAAGGTGCGTGCATTGATAATATCAAGCAGACGAATTTTCACCCTCAGCACCTGATTAATCCGGTTGTTCAGCCTCATCGCCAGGATGCTGTTGCCGCCCAGTGCAAAGAAGTTATCCTCCATGCTGATTGCCTCAAATGACACTTGCAACGTATCAGCAAGCAACTCGCACAATGTTTTTTCAACCTTGTTTTCCGGCGCCACGTAGGACACGGAATGGGTTATTTGCGGTTCAGGTAACAACCTTCTGTTCAATTTACCGTTTGAGGTCACCGGCAGCGCCGTCAAATGAACGAATACGCTAGGCACCATATAATCTGGCAGGGTTTCCCGCAGATGAGCGCATAGCTTTTCGGTGGAAATTTCCTGCGCGGCAACATAATAGGCCACCAGATATTTATCGTTGCTACCACGCTCACTGGCGATCACCACCGCATGATTAACGTCCGGATAACTGGCCAGGCGCGTCTCGATTTCGCCCAGCTCAATACGGTAACCGCGCACTTTAACCTGGAAATCATTGCGGCCCAGATATTGGATATTGCCATCGGCTAAATAGCGAACCACGTCGCCAGTTTTATACATCCGGCCATTGTAACCCCGTCGCTTTTCCTCATTGCTCTGGAATGGATTGCTCAGGAAAGCTTTGTCCGTCAATAGCTTATTATTCATGTAACCTCTAGCGACACCGACGCCACCAATGAATAACTCGCCAATTGCCCCCGGTGGAATGGGTTGCAGTTGTGCATTCAGCACATAGGCGGAAGTATTGTCGATCGGCTTACCGATTAACACATCCTTGATGGAACGTGCGTTACAGTCGTAGAACAGCACATCCACCGTCGCTTCCGTTGGACCATAGAGATTGTGGATCTGGCAATGCGGCAGTAAACGCTGGCATTTTCTGACTTCCCCCACGTTTAACGCCTCTCCGCTGCAAAACAGGTAGTTAAGGCTGCCCAGTTTTGCCTGCAACGCACTCTGCCCTTCCAAGGTTTCAAGGAATGCCGACAGCATTGAAGGGACGAAATGGAGCGTCGTTACCTGTTGCTGTTCAATCAGTTCTGCCAGATAAACATTATCTTTGTAAGCCTCCTGCGAAGCAAAAACGGTACAGGCCCCGTACCAGTTAGCCCAGAACAGCTCCCACACTGAAACATCGAAGGTGTAGTTGGTCTTTTGCAAGATACGATCCTGCGCCGTGATCGGATATTGCTTGTGCATCCAGACAATACGGTTGATCACACTGTGATGCTCTAGCATGACGCCTTTAGGATTGCCCGTGGTACCGCTGGTATAGATGATGTAAGCCAAATCGCTAGACCGCACCGATGAAGGCTGGTTGTCGCCTGGGTAGCGGGCAATATCAGCTGACGTTTCCCGATCGGCGACATCAATAACGGTTCTGCCGGTTGCCGCTAGTGCTGCGGCTTTCTCATCGCCAGGGTTTGCCGTCAAGATGATATCGATACCGGCGTTTTCCAGCATGTAGCTCACCCGGTCATCCGGTGCCAGCGGATCCAGTGGTACGTAAGCGCCCCCCGCCTTGAGAATGGCCAGTATCGCGACCTGCATATGCTCAGAGCGGTTTAGACACAGCGCCACCAGATCGCCAGTGCGGACAGCAAAGCGTTCTCTCAAGTAAACCGACAAGCGGTTAGCCCGTTCATTTAACTGCCGATAGGTCAGGCTCACGCCCTCAAACACCAGTGCGATATTCTCTGGGGTCCTCGCTACCTGCGCCTCGAACATTTCGTGGATCGTCATATCCCGTGGGTAGTCGCATTCGGTGCGGTTCCCCTGGTAGATGATTTGCTCATATTGCGCCGTATCCAGGTACTGAAGCTCCGCAAGGGAACGCCCCTGACTGCACAGCGTTCCCAGTTGGCGCAGGATATGCCGATAGGTCGCAATGTAGTTCTGCATCGTTTGCCCGTCGAACAGGGCCGTCGCATAGTTGAAGACGCCACCTATCGCCTCTTCACTGTCGTCCATCATCACGGTCAAATCGAACTTCGCTGCCCGATACGCCCCTTCTTGCGCATCATACTGCTCAAACAGGCTTTCTCCTTGGGTACGTCCTGTGGCGCCAAACGATTGGAGACTGAACATCACCTGGAATATCGGGTGCCTTGAACTGTCCTTTTCCGTTTTCAGCACTTCAACCAGTTTTTCAAAAGGCAGGTCCTGATGGGTATGCGCTTCACTGACCTGCTGCCCCGTTTCGCCAATAAATTCTCTGACCGTTTGGCTGACGTCTATCTGCCTTCTCAGGACCAGCGTATTGACGAACAGCCCCATGGTATCTTCCACCCCAGGGTAATGCCTGCCCGCTATCGGCGTACCCAGCACGATATCCTGCTGGTTACTGTAAACCCCCAGCAGCAGGTAATAGCCGCTCAGCAAGACCGTATACAGGCTGACGTTCAACGAGGCGGCCAACGCCCGCAGTTCGGCACTGGTCGCCGCATCCAGCTGGAAGGTGATATCGTCGCCGCGGTAATCCAACTGCAGTGGACGCACATGGTCCGTCGGCAGGTTGAGCGGTTCATGGTCCGCCAGTTGCCCATGCCAGTAGGCCAGTTGCCTGTCCAGCGTGGCTCCTTGCAGGTGTTGGCGTTGCCACAGCGCAAATTCCCGGTACTGCACCGGCGGTGCCGGGAGTTCATTGCTGGCCTCTCCGGTGAACACGCGGTAATAGTGCAGTAACTCTTTTAACAGCAGATCTACCGACCAGCCGTCAAACGCGATGTGGTGAATAACGATGCTGAAGTAGTGGGCTCCCGCCAGCGTATAACTGCTGGCCGCAATCGGGCACTCCTGCGCCAGGTCAAACACCCGGTGTTGATGCTCGTGCAG